>Ga0207678_10000116_pt1 | contig 65805 bp, 55 predicted proteins | sample KBSC63metaG_FD_184319 | JGI IMG/M metagenome (GOLD analysis project Ga0207678, IMG submission 184319) | Corn rhizosphere microbial communities from Kellogg Biological Station, Michigan, USA - KBS C6-3 metaG (SPAdes) (version 2) | ecosystem: Host-associated > Plants > Roots > Rhizosphere > Soil ... | reverse complement strand
GGCGGGCCATCCCCGATCCGTCGGTCTAGTCGCCCCCTGCACCAGGGGACGCCCGTGGAAGCGCGCCAGGAGCGCGCCAGCGTTCGGGCTCAGCGTGGGAAGAGCGCCTCGAGCGCCTCGCCGAGCGTCTCCACCGGGAGCAGCTTCACCCCCCGTGACTCCACCCGGCGCGCGCTCCCCTTGGGGAGCACCGCCCGGACGAAGCCCATCTTCCCGGCCTCGGCGAGCCGGGGCTCGACCTGCGCGACGGCCCGGACCTCACCGGCCAGGCCCACCTCGCCGAGAACCAGCACGTCCTGGGGCACTGGCCGTTCCGCCGCGCGTCCGAGAGGCGCTCCACGACCAGTGCCGCGACCCCTTCGGCGGCGCCGAACCCGTCGGCGTCGTCCGAGAACGCCTTGCACCGGCCGTCCGGGGACAGGGCCCGCTGCCGGCTGAGGCTGCGCAGCGCCGCCGGGGTGGTCATCACCGTCGCACCGCCCGCGATCGCCAGCGAGCACTCCCCCGCCCGCAGCGAGCGCGCCGCCAGGTGCAGCGCGACCAGCGACGACGAACACGCGGTGTCCACGGTCATCGCCGGGCCTTCCAGCCCGAAGGTGTAGGCGATCCGGCCCGCCGCCACGCTCGGCGCGCCCGCCGTGACCTGGTAGGCCTCGAGGGCGCCGGGGATCCGGTCCGGAGTCCAGTAGTCGGGCACCTGGATGCCCGCGAACACGGCGGTGCTGCTGCCGGACAGCGAGTCCGGCGCGATGCCCGCGTGCTCCAGCGCCGTCCAGGTGGCTTCGAGCAGCAGCCGCTGCTGCGGGTCCATCACCAGCGCTTCGCGCGGCGCGATGCCGAACAGGTCGGCGTCGAACCGGTCGATCCCGCTCAGGTAGCCGCCGCCGCGGACGTAACTGGTGCCCGGCCGGTCCGGGTCCGGGTCGTACAGCGCGCCGAGGTCCCAGCCCCGGTCGGCCGGGAGCCCGCCGACGGCGTCGCCGCCCTCGGCCAGCAACCGCCACAGGTCCTCGGGGTCTTCGATGCCGCCGGGCAGCCGGCAGCTCATGCCCACGATGGCCAGCGGCTCGTCCGCGGGGGCGGCCGGCGCGGCGGCTTCGGCCAGGTGCGTGCCGAGGGCGGTGTCACGCAGGTGCGTGGCCAGCGCGGTCGCGGTCGGGTGGTCGAAGACGATCGTGACCGGCAGCGCGAGCTCCGTCGCGGCCGCCAGCCGGTCGCGCAGTTCGACCGCCGTGAGCGAGTCCAGCCCGAGCGCGGAGAACGGCCGGTCCGCGGCCACCTCCGCCGGCCCGTCGTGCCCGAGAACGGCCGCGAGCTGGGTGCGGACCAGCGTCCGCAGCAGGTCGTGCTGCCCGGCCTCCGGCAACTCGCGAAGGCGCTGCCCGAGCGCGGAAGCCGACTGCCGCGGCTCCGCCGGACGGCGGGTTTCGGCGAGCTCGCCGAGCAGCGGGCTCGGCCGCGCCATCGTGTAGAGCGCAGCGAAGCGGGGCCAGTCGACGTCGGCCACGACGGTGGCGGTCTCGCCACCGCCGACGGCCGTCGCGAGCGCGTCGAGCGCGACACCCGGATCGATCGGGGTGAACCCGCGGGCACGCAGGGCCGTCTCGAACTCACGCGTGACCATGCCGCCGCCGGGCCAGGGGCCCCACGCCACCGCCGTCGCGACCCGGCCGAGCGCCCGGCGCCGGTGGGCGAGCGCGTCGAGGCAGGCGTTCGCGGCCGAGTACGCGCCCTGCTCGGCGCCGCCCCAGACGCCGGCGGCCGAGGAGAACAGCACGAACGCGTCCAGCGGCCGGTCGCCGAGCACGCGGTCGAGGACCTCGGCTCCCAGCACCTTCGCGCCGAGCACCTCCGCCAGGTGCGCCGGGCCGATGTCGGCCAGCCGCCCGAACCGGCTCGTCCCGGCGGCGTGCACCACGGCCGTCAGCTCGCCGGGGACCGACGCGACCAGGCCGGCCACCGCGCTCTCGTCGGTGACGTCGCAGGCGGCGACGGTGACCCGGTCCGCACCCAGTTCTTCGGTGATGGCCGCGGCTTCCGGCGCCGCCGGGCCGCTCCGGCCGGCGAGCACGACGTGCGCGGCTCCGTTTCCGGCGAGCCAGCGCGCGACCCGGCGGCCGAGCGCGCCGGTCCCGCCCGTGACCAGGACGGTCCCCCGCGGCCGCCAGGCCGGCCGGGCCGACGGGGCCGGGCGCACCAGGCGCCGGGCGAAGACGCCGGACGGCCGGACGGCCACCTGGTCCTCGGTCCCGGTCAGCAGTCCGGCCAGCCGCCGCGCGGATTCCGCGTCCGGCTGTTCGGGCAGGTCGGCGAGCCCGCCCCAGCGGTGGGGCTGCTCCAGCGCGGCCACCTGGCCGAGACCCCAGACGGCGGCCTGCCGGGGCGCGCGGACCGGGTCGCCGTCGCCGGTGCCGACCGCTCCGCACGTGACACTCCACATCGGACAGCCGAACCGCCGCAGCAGCGAAAGCGTCCCGGTGAGCGCGCCTTCTTCGTCGAGGGCGTGCAGGGAAACGACACCGGCGGGTTCCCCGGTGAAGTCCTCGTCGCGGACGTCTGCGCCCGCCTCCGCCAGTGCCGCGGCGATCAGCGGGCGCCACGGCGACCGCCGGCCGCCGGCGACGAGCCACGTCCCGGACAGCCGCGCGGTGCCTTCGGCCGTCGTCGGCCACCACGCGATCCCGTAGCGCAGGCCGGCGGCGGGATCGGTGCCGGTGGGCGCCTCGGCCGGCGGGCGCCACCAGAACCGCCGTCGCCGGAACGGGTAGGTCGGCAGGCCGGTGCGCCGGGCGCCGGTCCCGGCGAAGACGGCGTCCCAGCGCACGGCGGCGCCGCAGGCGTGGGCCTCGGTCAGGGACCGGAGGAAGCGGTCCCGGCCGCCGTCGCCGCGCCGCAGCGTCCCGACGGCCGCCGCGGCCACGCCCGCGTCGTCGAACGTCTCCCGCATCCCGAGCGCGAGCACGGGGTGCGGGCCGACCTCGGCGAACACGCGGTGCCCGGCGGCCAGCAGCCGCCGCACCCCGGCTTCGAAGCGCACCGGCTCCCGCAGGTTGCGGTACCAGTAGGCGGCGTCGAGGACGGCGTGCGGTTCCCCGGTGACGGTCGAAAAGAACGGGATGTCCGGCGGCCGCGGCGTGATCGGCGCGAGCGCGGCCAGGAGCCGGTCGCGGAGACGTTCGACGTGCCGGGAGTGGGACGCGTAGTCGATCGGGATCTCCCGGGCCCGCACGTCGCGCAGCGCGCACGCGACGACGAGTTCCCGCAACGCGTCCGGGTCGCCGGACACCGCGACCGAGCGCGGCCCGTTGACGGCGGCGACCGAGACGCGGTCACCCCAGCCGGTCAGCAGCTCGGTGACCTCGGCCTCGGGCAGCGGAACCGAAACCATCCCGGAGAGCCCGGCCAGCTCGCTCAGCAGCCGGGCGCGCAGGGCGACGACCCGGGCGGCGTCCGCGAGCGACAGCGCACCGGCGACGCAGGCGGCGGCGATCTCGCCCTGCGAGTGGCCGATCACCGCGTCGGGCTCGACGCCGTGGGCGCGCCAGAGCGCGGCCAGCGAAACCATCACCGCGAACAGCACCGGCTGGACCACGTCGTCACGGTCCAGCGCGGGTGCCTCAGGCCGCTCGCGCAGGACGTCGGCGGGAGACCAGTCGAGGTGCTCCGCCAGCGCCCGCTCGCACTCGGCGAACCGGGCCGTGAACACCGGCGAGGTGCCGAGGAGCCCGGCCGCCATCCCGGCCCACTGCGAGCCCTGGCCGGGGAAGACGAAGACGGTCCCGCCGGTCGTGGCGCGCACGACGCCGGTGGTGCCGCCACCGGCGACGGAGTCGAGGGCATCGAGGAGGCCGGACCGGCCGGTGGCGACGAACGCGGCCCGCTCGTCGAAGCGGGTGCGGGTGGTGGCCAGGGAGTAGGCGATGTCCGCCGGAGCCTCGTCCGGGTGGTCGGTGAGGTGGTCCCGCAGCCGCCGGGCCTGAGCCCGGAGGGCGGTGGTGTCACGGGCGGAAAGGACATACGGCAAGGGGGATTCGGGCGCCGGACCAGCCGGGGTTTCCGGTTCGGCCGGGGCCTGTTCCAGGACCACGTGGGCGTTCGTGCCGCTGATCCCGAACGACGACACCGCCGCCCGGCGGGGGCGGCCGGCCTCCGGCCACTCCCTCGCCGAGGTGAGCAGCCGGACCCGGCCGGCCGACCAGTCGACGTGCGGGGACGGCTCCTCCGCGTGCAGGGTCGCCGGCAGGACCCCGTGGTGCATCGCCTGCACCATCTTCACCACGCCGCCGATGCCGGCGGCGGCCTGCGCGTGGCCGATGTTGGACTTCAGCGAACCCAGCCACAGCGGCGTTTCCCGGTCGCGGCCGTACGTCGCGAGCAGGGCGCCGGCCTCGATCGGGTCGCCGAGCGCCGTCCCCGTGCCGTGGGCCTCGACCACGTCGACGTCCGATGTGGACAGTCTCGCGTCGGCCAGCGCGGCGCGGATCACGCGCTCCTGGGCGGGGCCGCTCGGTGCGGTCAGTCCGTTGCTGGCGCCGTCGGAGTTGATCGCCGACCCGGCGACCAGCGCAAGCACGGGGTGGCCGTGGCGACGCGCGTCCGAAAGCCGCTCCAGCAGGACGAGCCCGGCGCCTTCGGCCCACGCCGTGCCGTCGGCGCCCGCGCCGAACGCCTTGCAGCGGCCGTCCGCGGCCAGCCCGCCCTGCCTGCCGAACTCGAGGAAGATCCCCGGCGTCGCCAGCACCGTGACCCCGCCGGCGAGGGCGAGCGTGCACTCGCCCTGCCGCAGGGCCCGCGCGGCCAGGTGCAGCGCGACCAGCGACGACGAGCACGCCGTGTCGACGGTCACCGCCGGGCCCTCGAACCCGAGCGTGTAGGCGACCCGGCCGGACAGCAGGCTCGCCGAACTGCCGGTGAGCACGTGTCCCTCCGCGCCGTGGCCGGCTTCGTGCAGCCGGGGGCCGTAGTCGCTCGCCGTCGCGCCGACGAACACGCCCGCCGGGGTGCCGCGCAGCGCCGCCGGGTCGAGGCCGGCACGTTCCAGCGCTTCCCACGCCGTTTCGAGCAGCAACCGCTGCTGCGGGTCCATGGCGAGCGCCTCGCGCGGGCTGATGCCGAAGAACTCCGGGTCGAACAGGGCGGCATCGGGCAGGAAGCCACCGCGGCGCGGGATCTCCGCGCCCGCCGCGCCGAGGTCCCAGCCGCGGTCGCCGGGAAAGCCCGTGATCGCGTCGACGCCGTCCGCGACCAGCCGCCACAGGTCTTCGGGCGAGCCGGCCCCACCGGGGAACCGGCAGCCCATGCCGACGATCGCGATCGGCTCGCCGGGTTCGGCGACGGCCACCGGAGCGGCGGGTGCGCGCTGCTCGCCACGCAGGTGGTCGGCGAGCGCCAGCGGGGTGGGGTGGTTGAACGTCAGCGTCGGCGGGAGCTCGACGCCGGTCGCCGCGGTGAGCCGGTCCCGCAGCTCGACCGCGGCCAGCGAGTCGAAGCCGAGGTCGCGGAAGGTCCGGCGCGGATCGACGTCGTCGGCGCCGGGATACCCGAGCACGACCGCGGTGGCGGACCGGACGACGTGGAGCGGGTCCCCGCCGGCGGCAGGAACTTCCGGTCGTTCGTCCATAGTGGACAAGGTGGTGCCGAGCCAGTACGGCTTGCGCTGGAAGGCGTAGCCGGGCAGTCCGATCGCCCTGGCCGGCGCCGGGTCGCCGAACACCGCGGGCCAGTCGACCGGCGCGCCGTCGGCGAAGGCCTGGGCCACCCCGGAAACCAGGGTGCGCGGCTCGGGCCGGCCGGCGCGCAACACCGCCGTGACCGACACCGCCGCGTCCGGCAGGGTGTCGCGCACCAGCGCGGCCAGCACCCGGTCCGGGCTCACCTCGACGAACCGGGTGGCGCCGAGCTCGTGCAGCGTCCGGACGGCGTCGCCGAACCGGACGGGCTCGCGGACCTGGCGCACCCAGTAGCCGGGCTCGCGCAGTTCGCCGTCCGCCGCGAGCCGGCCGGTGAGGTTGGTGACGACCGGGATCTCGGGCTCGCCGTAGGCCAGCCGCCCGGCCGTGCGGGCGAACTCGCCGAGGATCGGGTCGAGCAGCGCGGAGTGTCCGGCCACACCGACCGGGAGCCGTTTCACGCGGCGGCCGCGCTCGCGCCACCGGGCGGCCACCGCGAGAACGGCTTCCTCCGCACCGGAAACGACCGTGGCCCGCGGGCCGTTGACGGCGGAGACGCAGGCGCCCTCTTCGACGCCCTCGCCGAGTACCTCGTCTTCACCCGCCTCGATGGCGGCCATCGCCCCGCCGTCGGCGACCGTCTGCATGAGCCGGGCGCGTTCCGCCACGAGGGTGGCCGCGTCCGGCAGGGACAGCACTCCGGCCACGTGCGCGGCGACGAGCTCGCCCGCCGAGTGCCCGGCGAGCAGGTCCGGGCGCAGGCCCCAGTGCGCGAGCAGCCGGACCAGCGCGACCTCGACGGCGAACACGGCGGGCTGGGTGAACCGCGTCTCGTCCAGGAGCGCGCCCCCGGCGAAGACGACGTCCTTCAGCGAGGTGGCCAGCAACGGGTCGAACGCGGCGCAGACCTCGTCGAACGCGGCGGCGTAGACCGGGAACGCCGAGTACAGCTCGCGTCCCATGCCGGGGCGCTGGCTGCCCTGGCCGGCGAAGAGGAACGCGGTGGTCCCGCCTGTTGCCGTGCCGCGCAGGACGTTCCCCGCGTCGGTGCCCGCCGCGAGCGCGGCCAGCCCGGCCCGGAGTTCGCCGTCGCCGGTGCCGACGACGACGGCACGTTCGGGAAAAGCGGTCCGGCCCGCGGCGAGCGCACCGGCGATCTCGGCCGGCGTGCGGCCGGGCTCGGCCGCCACGAATTCCGCGAGCCGCCCGGCCTGCCCGCGGACGGCGTCGCGGGTCCGGGCGGACACGGTCCAGGCCAGTACCGGCGGCGCGGCCACCGGCGAGCCGCCGGCCGGCGCGGGGCGGGACAGCACCAGGTGGCAGTTCGTCCCGCCCATGCCGAACGAGCTCACTCCGGCGAACCGGCCGCTGTCCGGCCACGGCGTGTGGCGGCCGTTGACCGCGAGGTTCAACTCGGCCAAGGGGATTTCCGGTGGCGGAGCCACGTGGTTGAGGCTGGCGGGCACTTCGCCGTGGTGCAGCGCGAGCACCGTCTTGACCAGCCCGGCGACGCCCGCGGCCGCGTCGAGGTGGCCGATGTTCGTCTTGACGGAACCGACGAGCAGCGGCCGGTCGCCGGTCCGCGCGGCACCGAGGACCGACCCCAGTGCGGCGGCCTCGACCGGATCGCCTCGCCGCGTCCCGGTGCCGTGCAGTTCGACGTAGCCGACGTCCTCGGGCCGGACACCGGCGCGGGTGTAGGCGGCGCGCAGGACGGCCCGTTGCGCGGCTTCGTCCGGCACGGTCAGGGCCTCGCTCGCGCCGCCGTGGTTCATCGCACCGCCGTGGACGAGCGCGTAGACCCGGTCGCCGTCCGCTTCCGCGTCGGCGAGCCGCTTGAGGACGACGACGGCGCCGCCCTCGCCCCGCACCGTTCCGTTCGCGCGGGCGTCGAAGGCGTAGCAGCGGCCGTCCGGGGAGAGGCCGCCGAACTCCGCGAAGGCGACCGCGCCGTCCGGCACCAGGTTGAGGTGCACGCCACCGGCGAGGGCCACGGCGGTCTCGCCGCGCCGGAGGCTTTCGCACGCGAGGTGCACCGCGACCAGCGACGACGACTGGGCGGTGTCGACGGTCAGGCTGGGCCCGTGCAGGCCGAGGAAGTGCGAGACGCGGTTCGCGGCGAGCCCGCGGTGCAGCCCGGCGAAGGTGTGCGAGGTGATGGCGGAACGCCCGGCCTGGTGGGTGAGCAGGGCGTAGTCGTCCCCGCCGGTCGCGAGGAAGACCCCGGTGTCGCTGCCGGAAAGCCGCGCCGGGACCACTCCGGCGTCTTCGAGGGCCTCCCACCCGAGTTCGAGCGCGAGCCGCTGCTGCGGATCCAGCGCGGCGGCCGCCCTCGGCGAAATGCCGAAGAAGCCGGGATCGAAGCCCCGCACGTCGTCGAGGAAGCCACCGCGGCCGGCCGGATCGGCACCGGCGACGGCTCGGGCGTCCCAGCGGCCGGCGGGGACGTCGGTGATCGCCTCGGTGCCGTCCCGCAGCAGCCGCCAGAACGCACCGGGGTCGACGGCTCCCGGCACCCGGCAGGACAGCCCGACCACCGCGATCGGCCCCTTCACGATCATGCCGCCTCCTCATCGCCCTCCCGACTGACCCTCGCAGCCACGCCGGGCCCGGGACGTCTCCGGCATTGCTGGGCGCATGGCAGGACGAGTGGCGACGCGGTCCCTGGCGGACGTCGCCGCGGCCGCGGCCCGGGTTTTCACGCAGCGCGGCTACCGCGAGACCGGCATCGCCGACGTGGCGCAGGAGCTCGGCCTCAGCCACGGGGCGCACTACACCTACGTCCAGAGCAAGGACGCGCTTCTCTACGTCGCACTGGCCTGGACGATCCGGCCGGACCTGCTGGACGGACTGGAAACCCCGGTGCGGCTCTCGGCCGAGGCGGAGATCTTCGCGCTGGCCCGGCAGTGGACGGACGGCGAAGGGTTCCCGAAGCTGGCCGCCGCGCTGACCCGGCGGCAGGTCCGGTCCGCGCGCGAAGAGTTCGGCGAGATCGTCGACGAGTTCTTCGACGTCGGGCAGTCCCGCTCGATCCCCTGGAAGCGCCGGCCAGAGGCGACCCGGCTGCTGGCGGCGATGCGCAGCGCCGACCGCGGATTCGACGCCGTCGTCATCGGCGAACCCCAGCGCGCTTTCTACGGCAACCAATACGGCCTGACCTTCCCGGTCCTGGTCCGCTATGGCGTCGGGTTGTGGGTGCCCGAGGTCGGCGGCGCGATCGAGCCGGAGTCCGAAGCCCACGACCTGGTCATGTCGGTCTTCGGCGGGATGAGCAAGGGCGAACGCAATCGGATCAAGATCCGCGTCCGCGCCGCCATGGCCGCCGGCCGCCCTACATCGCCGGCCGCGGGAAATTCGCCATCGCCGAGGCCCTCACCCGCGACGGCATCCTCTCCCCTTCAAGCAACGACCCCGCCCGCAACCGCCACCGCACTGGCGTGGCCTGGTCCAAGGGCGCGGTCGGGGTCATCCTCACCAATCCCCGCTACACCGGGCGGCAGGTCTGGAACAAGCAGCGCAAAGACGAGGTCCTCATCGACGTCGAAGACGTCGGGCTCGGCCATGAAACCAAGATGCGCTCCCCGGCGATCCCATCTCGCGATCGCTCGCGGATGCGGCGCTGATCGCTCCGTCGTGATGCAATGGACGCTGCCGGCGAAGGCAGCGGTCGGCGGCCTGCGTGCGGCTGGGCCCGCGGCAGCTGGAACACCTCCCCCGGCGGGCCGCGGAGTCTCCACCTTCATCGCCGGTGGCCTCGCAGCTCCGCAGCACGCCCCCCGAGACCCAGCACCACGAACAAAACCTCAGTCGGCGGCCCGCTCCGCCAGATCCAGTGCGACGTCCACGATCATGTCTTCCTGACCGCCGACCAGGCCCCGGCGGCCGACCTCGACGAGGATGTCGCGGACGTCGATGCCATACCGAAGCGACGCCGTTTCGGCGTGCCGGAGGAAGCTCGAGTAGACACCGGCGTAGCCGAGGGTGAGCGTCTCCCGGTCGACCCGGACGGGCCGGTCCTGCAGGGGACGCACCAGGTCGTCGGCCGCGTCCTGCAAGGCGAACAGGTCGCAGTGGTGCTTCCAGCCGCACAGGTCGGCCACCGCGACGAACGGCTCGATCGGGCAGTTGCCCGCGCCTGCGCCGTGGCCGGCCAGGGAGGCGTCGACCCGGACTGCGCCCTCCTCGACGGCGACGACGCTGTTCGCCACCGACAGGGACAGGTTTTCGTGGGCGTGGATGCCGATCTCCGTGGCCGGGTCGAGCGCGTCCCGGTAGGCGCGCACCCGGTCGCGGACACCGTCCATGGTCAGCCGGCCGCCGGAATCGGTCACGTAGACGCAGTGCGCACCGTAGGACTCCATCAGCTTCGCCTGTTCGGCCAGCTTCTCCGGCGGGGCCAGGTGGCTCATCATGAGGAATCCGGAGACGTCCATGCCGAGTTCGCGTGCGGTGGCGATGTGCTGGGCGGCGACGTCGGCCTCGGTGCAGTGGGTGGCGACCCGGACCGAACGCACGCCCAGCCGGTAGGCGGTGCGCAGCTCGGCGATGGTGCCGATGCCGGGCAGCAGCAGGGTGGTCAGCCTGGCTCGCTCGATGCTCGCCGCGGCGGCCTCGATCCACTCCCAGTCGGTGTGCGAGCCGGGTCCGTAGTTCAGGGACCCGCCGGCCAGGCCGTCGCCGTGGGCGACCTCGATGCCGTCGACGCCCGCGGCGTCCAGCGCGGCCACGATCCTGGCCACGTCGTCCGGTTCGATGCGATGGCGGACGGCGTGCATCCCGTCCCGCAGGGTGACGTCCTGGACGAAGATCCGGTGGCTCATCGGTGCGTCGCCTCCCGCTGCGCGATCTGCTCGGCCACCCGCAGCGCCGCCGAGGTCATGATGTCGAGGTTCCCGGCGTAGGCGGGCAGGTAGTGCGCTGCCCCCTCGACCTCGAGGAAGACCGAAACCTGGTGGGTGGGCGGCTCCGCGCCGTCGACCAGCAGGGTGCGCACCGGCTGGTCGCCGGGCACCGGGGTGATCTGCACTTTCTGCTTGAGCCGGTAGCCCGGGACGTAGGCGGCGACCTCGGCCACCATCTTCTCCACCGAGTCACGGATCCGGTCCCGGGTTTCCGCCTCCGGCGCGGACACGAGGCAAAGCACGGTGTCCCGCATGATCAGCGGCGGCTCGGCCGGGTTGAGGATGATGATCGCCTTGCCCGCGGCAGCGCCGCCGACGGTCTCGATCGCGTGAGCCGTCGTTTCGGTGAACTCGTCGATGTTGGCCCGGGTACCGGGGCCGGCCGACCGGGACGCGATCGAGGCGACGATCTCCGCGTAGGGCACGGGCGCGACCCGCGAAACGGCCGCGACCACCGGGATGGTGGCCTGGCCGCCGCAGGTGACCATGTTGACGTCCGGTTCGTCGAGATGCTCGCCGAGGTTGACCGCCGGCACCACGTACGGCCCGACCGCTGCCGGTGTGAGGTCGATGAGCCGTTTACCCAGCGGCTGGAGCCGGTCGACGTTGGTCAGGTGGGCCTTCGCCGACGTGGCGTCGAAAACGATCCCGATGTCGGTGAAACCGTCCATCGCGACCAGGCCGTCCACGCCGTCGGCGGTGACCGGCACGCCCATGCGCCGGGCGCGGGCGAGGCCGTCGGAGGCGGGGTCGATCCCGACCATCGCGCCCATCTCCAGGTACCGCGAATGGCGCAGCACCTTGATCATCAGGTCGGTGCCGATGTTCCCCGAGCCGATGATCGCCACCTTCGTCCGCGGCTCACTCATGATTCCTCCAGCGTCGCGCCGAACCGGGCCGTCACCGTGCCGAGCCCGGTGATCCGGGCGGTCACCACGGAACCGGGTTCGACCGGCACCATCGGGCCCAGTGCACCCGAGAGCACCACCTGTCCCGCGCGCAGCGGCCGGCCGAACTCGCGAGCGGTGACCGCCAGCCACTTCAGGGCGTTCAGCGGATCGCCGAGGCAGGCGGCTCCGGAGCCGGTCGAGACGACGGTCTCGCCGATCGTCATGGTCATCCCGGTCTGCGCGGGCTCCACTTCGGACAGTGGAACGGTGTCCTCGCCCAGGACGAAAAGCCCACTGGAGGCGTTGTCCGCGACGGTGTCGGCGAACGAGATGTCCCACCCCGCCACCCTGCTGTCCACGATCTCCAGCGCGGGCACGGCATGCGCCACGGCAGCCCGGACCCGGGCGGCATCCAGTTCCCCGTCGGCGAGGTCCGTCCCGAGGACGAACGCGATTTCGGCTTCCACCTTGGGCTGGAGCAACCGGTCCAGCGGAATGGTTTCGTCCTGGCGGTACCGCATGTCGTCGAACAGCACCCCGAAGTCGGGCCGGTCGACGCCGAGCTGCCGCTGGACGGCCTCGGAAGTGAGGCCGATCTTCCGCCCCACCACGCGGGCACCGGCCGCGATCCGCGCCTCGACGAGAACCTGCTGCACCGCGTAGGCCGCGTCGACGTCGTCGGCGGCGATCAGGTCACGGACCGGCGAACAGGGCCGCCGTGTGCGGGCCGCGGCGTCGAGCCGCGCGGCTGCCTGGGCGACGCCCGGCCGGGTGCCGGTTGATGCGAGTTCGGTCATGGCAGCATCGTCGCCGCCTGCGGTACCCGCGGGCGCGGCCGTGTTCCACGCGCCGGAACCGCGGACCGCATTCATTCTTCCCCGAGCTGTTCCGGGGGCCGGGACGATCGCTACACCTCCCGGCGGACCCCGCGTGAGACTGGGGACCGTGATCACCGGACGTGGTTCGACGGGAATGGGACGGCAATGTCGGTACTGATCGTGGGTGCCTCGGTCGCGGGCATCCGCACCGCGCAGGCGCTGCGGGCCGCGGGGAACACAGCGGACATCACGATCCTGGGCGAGGAGGCTCACCACCCGTACGACAAGCCGCCGTTGTCCAAGGAGATGCTGCTCCCCGGGGGCGACGGGAATCCGGTTCCCCTGCTCTCGGCCGAGGAGATCGAAAGGCTCGGGCTCGACCTGCGGCTGGGCGTCCGGGCAACCGGTCTCGACCCGGCCGGCCGGACCGTGCGGACGGCCGGGAACGAGACCATCGGTTACGACGACGTCGTGATCGCGACCGGCGCCACGGCGAGGTCGTTGCCCGGGGCCGGCGAGCTCGCCGGGGTCTACACCCTGCGCAATGCCGAGGACGCCTTCGGGCTGCGCACGGCACTGGCCACCGCGAAGCGGGCCGTGGTCGTGGGCGCCGGCTTCATCGGCGCGGAGTTCGCGTCGTCGGCGAGTGCCCACGGTGTGGAAGTCACGGTGGTGGAGGTGCAGGAACAGCCGCTCGCGGCCCTCCTCGGCGCCGAGGTCGGGGCGACGTTCGCCGACCTGCACGCGGCGAACGGGGTCGCCCTGCTGACGGGCACCGGAGTCGCGGCTTTGACCGGGGACGGTCGCGTCACGGGCGTCCGGCTGGCCGACGGCCGCGTCCTGCCCGCCGACGTGGTGGTCGTCGGGATCGGGACGGTCCCCGCCACCGGCTGGCTGGGTGGTTCCGGGCTCGAGATCGACGACGGTGTCCGTTGTGACGAGCGGCTGCGCGCGATCGGCGTGGACCACGTGCACGCGGTGGGTGACGTGGCGAAGTGGCCGCACGCGTTCTACGGGGCCGGGATGCGCATCGAGCACTGGACGAACGCCAACGAGCACGCCGCCGTCGTCGCGGCGGATCTCACCGGCACGGCCGCTCCCCGGGTCACGGTGCCCTACGTATGGTCCGACCAATACGGACACCGGATCCAGATCGTGGGCCGGCCCGCCGCGGGCAAACCCGTGCTGCTGCGCGGTGGACGATCGACGCTGGCCGCCTACGTGGACGCGGACGGCGTGCTGGTGGGCGCGGTGGCCGTCGACGACCCCCGGGCGCTGATGGCGTGCCGCAAAGCGATCCTCGCGCGAACACCGTTCGACGCCTTTGACGCACCGACGAGACGAAAGGAAACGGCATGAGTGAGGTTCTGGGTCTGGGGCTGACCCACTATCCGATGCTGGCCGGGACGGACGCGGGCATGGCGGGCCTGCTCAGGTCGACGCTGCGCGACCCGGACATCCCCGAGGACCGCAAGGACCCCGGCAACTGGTCCGACCTGGCCCGGCAGGAGTGGGGTGCGGACACCGGAACCACGGCGGCGGCCGGCCACCGCGAGCGGTTGCTGGCGGGGCTGGCCCGGTGTCGTGCCGAACTGGACGAATTCCGGCCGGACGTGCTGCTGGTGTGGGGCGACGACCAGTACGAGAACTTCCGGGAGGAGGTCATCCCGTCGTTCTGCGTGCTGGCCTACAACGACACCGTCGTGGAGCCGTTCGGGGTGCTGAAGAAGGTCGGGGCCGCGAACTACTGGGGCCTGCCCGACGACGAGACCTTCACGATGGTGGGCAACCAGGAGCTGGCCAAGGACGTCGCCGCGGGCGTGCTCGCGAACGGTGTCGACACCGCCTACTCCTACGAGAAGCGCCAGGGTGTGCATTTCCCGCACGCGTTCGCGAACACGCAGGTGTTCCTGGACTTCGACAACGCGGGCAGGAAGTTCCCCTACCCGATCGTCCCGCTGGCGGTGAACTGCTACGGCGAGCACGTCATCGCCCGCAAGGGCGGGATGGCCAGGTTCGCGGAGATCAACCGGGGAGAGGTGCTCGATCCTCCCGGACCGTCGCCGCAGCGGTGCTACGAGTTCGGCCGCGCGGTGGCGAAGGCCGTTTCGGGCCGGACCGAGCGGATCGCCCTGATCGCCTCGTCGAGCTGGTCGCACGCCTTCCTCAACGACAAGGACTGGCACCTGCGGCCCGACACGGAGTCCGATCGGCGGTTCTACGACGCGCTCGTCGCGGGTGACCACAGCGTGTGGCTGTCGGCGACGGGCCAGGAGATCATCCGCGACGGTCAGCACGAGATGCTCAACTGGTTCTGCCTGCTCGGGGCGATGTCCGAGCTGGGCCTGACCCTGCGGTGGAGCGATTTCGTCGAGACCGAGATCTTCAACTCCAACAAGGCCTTCGCGGTCTTCAAGTAGCCGGGACCACGGAGCCGCCGCCCATGACCGTCCAGCGTCCGTCCGTTGTGGACATCCACGCGCACCTCTTCCCCCACGGGCTGCCGAACCCCGCCGACCGGGACGGCGACCCCCGCTGGCCCGTCCTCGTGCCGGACGGCGACACGGCGGCCGTCCTCGTGGCCGGCAAGGTCACCCGCCGGGCGTCGCGGGCGCTGTGGGACGTCGAGGAGAGGGTGCGTGCGCTGGATTCCGCCGGTGTCGACCTCCAGGTCGTTTCCCCGGTCCCGGTCACCCTCGTTCCGTGGGCCTCGACACGGGCGGCCGTGCGCTGGAGCGAGGAGCTCAACGACCGCCTCGCCGAGGCCGCCGCGAAGTCGGCGGGCCGGCTGCTGGGCCTGGGTTCCGTCCCGATCGGCCCGGAACCCGGCTCGATCTCCGCCGCGGTGGCCGAGGCGAGGCGGATCAGGGACCGCGGCCTGGCCGGCGTCGAGCTGGCGACCGTGCCCGGCGGCCGTGAGCTGGACGATCCGGAGCTGGATCCGTTCTGGGCCGCGGCGGACGAGCTCGAGCTGCCGATCCTCGTGCACCCGACGGACGCCCGGGCGGTCAGGCGGTCCGGTCAGCCCTACGAGTTCGGGATCGGGATGCTCACCGACACCGCGCTCGCCGGGACCGCGCTCGTGTTCGGCGGCGTGCTGGCCCGGTTTCCCCGGCTGCGGATCGCGTTGTGCCACGGTTGCGGTGCCCTGCCGTGGACCTACGCGCGGACGCTGCACGTGGCCGCCGGCCGGCCGGGCGTGGACGGGGAAGCCGCGGATGCGTTGCTGCGCAGGCTCTGGACCGACACGCTCGTGTTCGACCCGGAGCACCTGCGGCTGGTCGCCGGGCAGGTCGGCATCGAGCACGTCATGCTCGGTACCGACGACCCCATGGTGCCGGGGCGGCTGGCGGTCGCCGAGCCGGAGGTCCGCGCAGCGGTCGAAGCAGGCGCGGTCGACGAATCCGCTCTGCCGGGTGTGCTGGGCGGGAACGCGTTGCGGTTCCTCGGCATCGGCGATGCACGATGACCGCCGGAAAAACGGAGGAGACGAAGGTGGAACGGGTGCTGGCCGCTACCGTGGCGGAGCTGGAACCGGGTACTTCCCTGACCCTGCACCGTGACGACCCGATTGCGGTGTACCACACGGAGAACGGCGAGTTCTTCGCCACCGCGGACACCTGCACGCACGAGAAGTGGTCACTGGGCGAGGACTCGGACCTGGAGGGCGACGAGGTGCTCTGCCCGCTGCACATGGCCCGGTTCGATCTGCGGACCGGCAAGCCGCTGTGCCTGCCCGCCGCCATCGCCCTGCGCACCTACGAGGTCGTGGTCGAGGACGGCAAGATCTACGTGCTCGTCTGAGTCTTCCGAAGACCGCGCGCGATCTGCCGCTGGTTGCGGAGCGCCACCCGCAGCGCGTCCCGGTCCGCGGCCAGCGCGGCGAGCCGGTCGAGCTTCTCCGCCAGGATCCCGTTCCGTGCGGCGTAAAAACTCAGGTTCAGGTGCTCGGCCGAGGCCGGTGAGACCTGGTCGCAGAAGACACGGCGGCGCGTGTCCGCCACGTCGTCGAGGACGCCGGGGTCGGCGCCCTCGACGACCGCCGGCAGCCGCTCGACGACACTCAGCGCGTCGTAGAGGCCCGCGGCCATGCCCAGGCCCGAGGTCGGGTTGGTCAGGTGGGCGGCGTCCCCGATCAGCAGCGTCCGGCCGACCCGGTAGGTGCCGACGACCCGCTCGTGCATCCGGTAGGCGGACCAGTCGCTGACGAGGGGGTCGGCGCGGGCGGGCAGGATGGCGCCGAACATCGCCGACATCCGGCCCGGGATGGTGTCCTCGGGCAGGGTGCGTTGCTCGGGATAGGCGAAGCGCCACAACCGTTCCCCGCCCGGCCCGCCGTCCTCGATCAGCTGCGCGACGGCCGGCTGGACCGCGCCCGGCCAGACCTGCAGCGGCGCCTCGCAGAACGTCGAGAGGTCGAAGCCGAGGGTGGTGGACACGAGCCGTTCGGGCCAGGTGTGCCCGGCCATGCCGAGCCCCAGCGACCGGCGGACGCAGCTGCCCGCGCCGTCGGCGCCGATCACCCAGCCGGCCCGGACATGACCGGGTCCGTCGGGCCCGTCGATCCGGACGGTGACCCCGGCCGGGTCCCCGGCGATCCCGGTCACGCGCCTGCCGCGCAGGACCCGTCCCGAAGGGAATGCCTCCACCGCTGCGGTGAGAACCTCGACCACGACCTCACGCCGGACCGTGAGGTGGTAGGGGTGCTCGACCTCGTCCGCGAGGACACCCAGGTCGAAGACGATCTGCCGACCGGTTTCGGGAACGACGAAAGCCCATCGAGGTGCGGCGATCCCGGCCCGCTCCAGAGGGCCGAGGACGTCGAGCGCGGCGAAGACGGGCAGCGCGGACCAGTGGTAGACGTAGTCGGCCGTGCCGACCGGGGTCGCGGCTCCGGCTTCGTACACGGTGACGTCCACCCCCGCCCTGGCGAGCCCGAGGGCGGTCGTGAGCCCGACGACACCGCCGCCGGCGACCACCACGCTGCTCTCTGCCATTTCCGGCCTCTCTCCTGGTCGGCTGCCCGGGGCGCCACTGTAGGACGGAGCGGGTGCCCGCCGGCCGCAGTGGTCTAGCCAACGGAACGCCGGCCGGGCCGCTCGCCCCAGACGCCTTCCGCAGTCGCCGGCCGAAGGTCCAGCCACCGGAACGCGGCGTTGTCCCCGGGCCGGGCCGACAGCATCGTGGGCATCCGGCCGCGCGGTTTCGCGTGTTCCCGGCCGCCGTTCTCGACGAGGAGGAGTTCATGACCAATTTGGACCGGCCCGAGGGGCATCCCGAAATCGTGGAGCTGGCCCGGGAGCTGGCGTCCGAGGTCCTGGCTCCGGCCGCGCGGACGGCCGAACAACAGCGCGCGATCCCCGAGGAGGTCTGGACCACGCTGTTCGGCACCGGGCTCGCGGTCCCGGTGCCCGAGGAGCTCGGCGGTGACGGTGTGCTCGGGACCCTCGCCGAAACCGTGGCCGTGGAGCAGCTCGCGCACGGCGATCCGGCCATCACCGTGGGCGCGTTCTGGAGCGGCGCCGCGGCGCTCCTGTTGAGCAGGCACGGTTCGCCAGGGCAGTCCGACATCGTGCGGGGCATCGACGCGTCCTGGCGTGGATCCGTCGCCCTGTACGAGGGCTACGGCCGCGCGCCGGCCGAGTACACCACGACCGTCGAGTCCGCGGGCGGCACTGTGCGCGTCCGCGGGCGCAAAGTGGCGGTTCCGTTCGCCACGCAGGCGGCCGACGTGATCGTCGTCGGGGTGGACCCGGCGGGCGGCGGTCTGCGGGCCGCGGTCGTCCCGGCCACGGCACCGGGGCTCCTGGTGACACCGGACGCTCCGGGGCTCGCTCTCGACGCGGTACCCACCGCGACCGTCGACCTCGACGTCGAGCTGGATGCCGCCGCCGTGCTGGGAGCCGGTTCGGCCGATCCGGTCGCGCTCGCGGGCTCGGTCGAGCGGATCCGGCTGATCGTCGCCTCCGCGCTGGTCGGCACGGCCACGCGGGCGATCGAGTACGCCGCGGTGTACGCCAGGGACCGGATCGCGTTCGGCAAGCCGATCGCCGCGTTCCAGGGTGTGTCGTTCCTGCTGGCCGAGGCGAAGATGCGCACCGACGCCGCACGCCTGGAGATCGCCGACGTCGCCGCGCGGCTCGACGCGGGCGACGTCGAACGGGGCAGCGCCCTCGTCACCAGCGCCCTCGCCTACGCGGCCAGCGTGGCCACCCAGGCCACCCGCGACGCCGTCCAGGTACTGGGTGGCCACGGCTTCATCACCGACCACCCCGTCGAGCTGTGGTACCGGAGCGCGGGTGCGCTCTCGGTGCTCGACCTCGACCCGTTGAGCTCGATGTTCGAGCCCGCCCTCTGAGGCTGCGAAGGAGTGACGATGACGTACACGTTCGAACTGAGCAAGCCGCTCGCCGAGTACGGCCGGACGATCCGCGACTGGGCGGTCTCGGAAATCCGCCCCTACGCACGGGAGGCGGACGAACAGCACCAGCCGCCGGCGAACGCGGCCACCATCCTCGACAGCGCACCGGTCCCGCTGGGCAGGCTCGACATCCCCGGCGCGCCACCGGTGCCGGACTTCGAAGAGGGCTACTGGGTCACCAAGCTGGTGATGTTCGAAAACCTCGCCTACGGCGACATCTGGGTCCAGCCGCGACTCGGCGGTGGGCTCGGGCACCTCGTCGTGGCCGGCATGGGCACCCCCGAGCAGCGCCGGAAGTGGTACGACCCCGCTGTGCAAGGTGGCGGCCTCACCGGCGCGTTCGCCCTCACCGAGCCGCACTTCGGCTCGGACACCTCACAGGTCGCGACGACCGCCGTCCGCGACGGTGACGGCTGGGTGCTCAACGGTTCCAAGATCTACTGCACCCAAGGCGCGACTTCGGACTACATCACCGTTTTCGCCACCACGGACAAGTCACTGGGTGGGCGGGGCATCACGGCGTTCGTCGTCCCGCAGGGCACACCCGGGCTGCACATCGTCAAGCGCAACGAGTCGAAGCTCGGCATCCGGAGCTGGGTGACGTCCGCGCTCGCCTTCGAGGACTGCCGGGTGCCACTGGAAAACCGGCTGGGGTGGGACTCGGCCGGCGAGGTCGAGGACCCGGCCCGCGCGAGCGGGCAGAGCGGCGCGCTGGGTGCGCTGTCCCAGAACCGGCCGTCGATGTCGGCGATGGTCATCGGACTGGCCCAGGCCTCGCTCGACCTGACCGCGGACCTGCTCGCCGAGCGGCGAGCCGGGTTCACTGTCCAGCGCTGGTCGGTGCTCGAGACCGAGCTGGCACGGATGAACGCGGTCCTCGACCGGGCGCGCCGGACCAACCTCCAGGCGCAATGGGTCGCCGACCAGGGCGTGCACGACCGGGTGCTGCCTGCCGTCTCCAAGGGCTACGGCCCACCCAACAGCGAGCGGGTCATCCGGCGGTGCCTGCAGCTGCTCGGGCCGGAGGGCCAGAGCACCGAGCTGCTGCTCGAGAAGTGGTACCGCGACGCCAAGATCATGGACATCTTCGAGGGCTCCGGCCAGGTGCAGCGGGTGATCGTGGCCCGCAGCCTCGTCGGTCGCACCGCAGGCTGAAGGGAGCCGACATGACCACGACGGACGTGACGGTGATCCGCAGGCCGGTGTCCGACACCGAACACCGGGCGATCGAGCGGTTCCTCTTCCGGGACGCGGACCTGCTGGACGAGTGGCGGCTCCACGAATGGCTCGCCACGTTCACCCCGGACGCGCACTACCTGGTCCCCACCACCGACCTCCCGGACGGCGACCCGGGCAGCGACCTGTTCCTGGTCTCCGACGACCGGTTCCTCCTCGAGCAGCGGGTGAATTCCCTGCTCACCCGGGCGGCGCACGCGGAGTACCCGCACTCCCGGACCCGGCGGCTGGTGACGAACGTCCAGGCCTGGGAGACCGGCGCACCGGACGGTGACCGGGAGGTGACCGCGAACTTCGCGCTGTTCCGGACGCGGCCGGGGGTCTTGGACACCTACGCCGGCCGCTACCGGTTGCTGCTCGTGCCGGACGCCGAGCACGGCTACCTGGTCCGGTTGCGCCGTGCCGAACTCGTGCTCGACGCCTTGCGTCCGCACGGCAAGGTCAGCGTGATCCTGTGAGCACCGATCCGGCCCGGCTCGAGGGCATGGTGGCCATCGTCACCGGCACCAGCCCGAACATCGGCGGGGCCTTCGCGGCGGGACTCGCCGCGGCGGGCGCCAAAGTGGTGTGCACCGACATCTCGGCCGAAACGGCGGAAGCCTGCGCCAAGGCGATCACCGCCGCGGGCGGCTCCGCGGTCGCGGTCGCCGGGGACGTCACCGACCCCGAGCACGCCGACGAAGCCGTCGCCCGCGCCGTCGAACTCGGCGGCAAGGTCGACGTGCTGGTCAACAACGCCGTCTGGTTCAACCAGAAGGGCTTGCTGACGATGCCCCTGCCCGAATACCGCCGTCAGCTGGACGTCATCCTCACCGGTCCCTTCCTGTTCACCAGGGCGGCGGCCCGGGTGATGATCGAGAAGGGCACCGGGGGCAGCGTCGTCAACGTGCTGTCCACGGCGGCGTGGCAGGGACAGCCCGGCAACATCGGGTACTCGACGGGCAAGAGCGGCCTGATCAACTTCACCCGCTCGGCGGCGATGGAACTGGCGGAGCACGGAATCCGGGTCAACGGGTTGACGCCGACGGCGACCGCGATCGACGACCCGGACATCGCCGGGAGGATGGCGGCCGCGAAGGACCCGTCGCTGCGGTACCCGATGGACTTCGCCGGCCAGGCCCCCTGGGGCAAGCTGCCCACCCCGCAGGACTACGTGCCCGCGCTGGTGTTCCTCGCGTCCGCGGACTCGAAGTTCGTCAACGCCACCAACATCACCGTCGACGGAGGGGTCACGGCCAAGTACTGGCCGTGGCGCCCCGACCTGGGCCGCGTGGCGGAGGACGCATGGACACCGTGATCCGGATCCGCCCGGAAGTCAGCAAACTGCGCTACGCGGCGGGAGCGGTGTCCATCGCCGAGATCGACCTGGGCGGGACCCCCCGCGGCGCCGCGCTCGTGCTGTGCGACACCGGGCAGCTGGAGGCCGTGGCCGCGGACGTGCTCAACGGGCTCGCCGAGCACGGGTACAGCGCGATCGCGGCCGAAGCCGATCCGGCCGGCACCGCGGGACCCGGTCCGCGCGCGGCGGCGCTGATCGACCATCTGCGCGCCCGCGGCCGGCCGGACCAGCAGATCGGCGTGCTCGGCTACGGCAGCGGGGCGGCGACGGCGCTGGCGATCGCGGCGGAGGTGGCGGTGGGCGCGGTGGTCAGCCTCGCCGCCGCCGCGCTCCCTCCTCCCCCGGGTGCGCCGATCCTGCGGGCCCCGTGGCTGGGCTTGTTCTCCCGGCCCGGCGAGCACGCTCCCGCCCTGCGGACGTGGCTCGCCGGGCAAGCCGTGTACTCGCGGGTGGTCACCTATCCCGGCACCACCGGCTCCCCCTCCCGGAGCACCGGGCGGCACGGCGGCCACGCGGCGGCGTTCGACTCGTGGCAACGCAGCATCGAATGGCTCAACCTGCGGGTCGAGCCGTGCCCGACCCCGCTGGCCCGTAGCTGGGCCGTCCGCCACGCCGACCGTTCCCCAGCCCGGCGAAAGGGAAATTGACATGTCCGAATACGTCCTCGACGACCGGGAGATGCCCCGGTTCAGGATCAACCGCAAAACGATGACCGACCCGGCAGTGCTCGAACTCGAGCGCCGGCGGATCTTCGAGAAGACGTGGCTCTACCTCGGCCACGAAACCGAACTGCCGAAGCGCAACGACTTCGTCACCCGGTCCGTGGCCGGCCGGCCCATGATCTTCTTCCGGGACGGCGCGGGGAAGATCCAGGCGTGGCTCAATTCCTGCCCCCATCGCGGAGCCATGCTGTGCCGGGAAAAGCAGGGCAACGCCCGGTTCATGACCTGCTTCTACCACGGCTGGGCCTTCAGCAACGCGGGCAAGATGGTCTCGATGCCCGGCGACGAGTCCTACGGGCCGGACTTCGACCGCCCGGGACTGGCGGGTCCGGCCAAAGTGGACTCCTACCGGGGGTTCGTCTTCGTCAGTTTCGACCCGGACGTCGAGGACCTGGTCGACTACCTGGCGGGCGCGCGCGAGTACATCGACCTGGTCATGGACCAGTCCGAGATCGGCATGCGCGTCGTTCCCGGCACGCACGAGTACAGCGTGAAGGCCAACTGGAAGCTGCTCGTCGAGAACAGCGTCGACGGCTACCACGCGGTGACGACGCACCAGCGCTACTTCGAGATGATCGTCGCGGCCCGGGGGGAGATCCCCGCCGGCGCGCTGAGCAGGTCGGCGGGCATCGACCTCGGCAACGGGCACGCCGTGGCCGCGAGCGAACCCGTGGGCGAGGGCCTGCTGGGGCGCCCGCTGTCCGAGGCCGGAAAAGCCGAGCGGGCGGCGCGGCTCGCGCGGTTGCGCGAACGTCACGGCGACGCCTGGGTCGACCGCATGGACGGCTCCCGGAACCTGGTCGTCTTCCCCAACCTGATCCTGATCGACCTCGTGATGGGAGTGCTGATCCGCAAGATCGACCCGATCACCCCCGACTACATGGAAGTCACGGCCTGGGAGCTGGTGCCCCCGGAGGACAGCGCGGAGCTGACCCGCCAGCGGCTGGACGACTACCTCACCTTCTGGGGCCCGGGCGGGCTCGCGACCCCGGACGACGTCGAAGCGCTCGAGACCTGCCAGCGTGCCTTCCGCGGCAACCAGGAGCTGCCGTGGTCGGACATCTCGCGAGGGATGAACAAGAGCACCCCCAGCTCGTCCGACGAGCTGCAGATGCGGGTGTTCTGGCGGCGGTGGAACGAACTGGTCACAGGAGAAAAGCTGCCCGCCGAGGTGCACGAGCCCCCGGCGGCCTTCTACCGGGGCCGGCCGAGCTCCGCGGATTCGGTCCCCGCCGCGGCCGAGTGACCGTCTCCTCCCCCGAAGTCCCGCCCCGCCGGGCACCGCGGCCGATGACCCCGGGCCCGGCGGGCACGGGCCGGAAATGCTTGCTTCCGCAGTTTCCCCACCCCTTGTGACCAGGTATTATCTTGAGGACGGGGCGAGCTGAAAGGGCAGCACGAGGTCCATGGAGAGTTCGAAGCAGCACGCTCCCGCGGACACCCCGTCGATCCTCTCCAAGGCGTTCGACATCCTCCGCGCCTTCGACTCGGTGCACCGGATCATGACGCTGTCCGAGCTCGCGCGGGCGTCCGGCCTGCCCAAGTCGACAGTGCACCGCCTGCTCGGCCGGCTGGTCGAGCTCGACGTCATCGAACCGCACGGGAACGCGGGCTACAAGATCGGCCTGGGGATGCTCCGCATCGGCACGGTCAGCCCGGCGCTGAGCATGCGGGACTCGGCGATGCCGTACCTGGGTTCACTGCAGCGGTGGACCGGCCGGACGGTGCACCTCTGGGTCCTGCGGCAGTTCGAAGTCGTGTGCCTGGAAAAGCTCGACCAGGCCGGCGTGCCCCCCGCGCCCGGGACCGTCGGCGCGCGGGCACCGGCCCATTGCACCGCCGCGGGCAAGGCGTTGCTGGCCCATGAGGACCTCGACGACCTGGCCCTGTTCCTGCCCTCGCCGTTACCCGCCGCCACGGTGCGGTCCCGGACCTCGGTCGACGCGCTCGTCCGCGAGCTGCGGGAGGTCCGCGGCAGCGGAATCGCCCACGAGGCGGACGAGTACCGCCTCGGCCACTCGGGCATCGGTGCGGCGATCGTCGTGCGGGGTTTCGCCGTCGGGGCGATCTCGATCGGCTATCCCAGCGACGACCAGCCTGCCTTCAAGACGGTGTCGGCGTTGCGTGAGGTCGTGGCAGCGCTGTCACGGGACCTGAGCGAAGGCCTGACGCCCGACCGGTACCGGTGGATCCCCGGAGCCGACTGAGCCGTGGCAGGCTCCTCCCGATCCGCCCGGCGGGGCGGACCGGGACCGGGCCCTACGGCGTGGCCGTACCGCCGTCGACGGGCAGCGCCACCCCGGAAACCAGCCGGCCGGCCGGCCCGACCAGGTAAGCGATGGCTTCGGAGACGTCCTCCGGTTCGACGTAGGGATTGCGCATCGGGGACATGGCCGCGGCGCGCTGGAGAAAGACCTCCGTCGACGGCTCCTCCGCGTCGGGCACGTAGAGCCGCTTGATGCCGTCGTTGTCGAACATCGGGGTGTTGCAGTTGCCGGGCATGACCGCGTTGACGCGGATCCGGTAGCGGCCGAGTTCCTTGGCCATGGTCCGCATCAGCCCGAGCACGGCGTGCTTGGACGCCACGTAGCCGGCCAGGTTCGAGATGCCGGACACCGAAGCGGCCGAACCGGTGAGCACGATGGCGCCACCCTGGTCCTGCTCGATGAGCACCGGCACGGCGGCCTTGACCGTGTGCCACACACCGACGATGTTGACGTCCACGACGTTGCGAAAGGCGTCCTCACCGAGCTGCCAGGTCTTCTTGTAGTCGTGGATGATGCCGGCGTTGCCGAGCACGATGTCGAGCCGGCCGAACGCCTCGAGCCCGGCTCGCAACGCCGCGTCGACCTGCTCCTGGTCCCGCGCGTCCGCGGTGACGGCGACCATCTCGCTGCCCGCGTCCTTGACCAGCCGCTCGGTCTCCGCGAGGTCGTCGGGCGTCGCCATGGCGAAGGGCACGGTGGGGATCTGCGCGCACAGGTCGAAGCCGATGATCTTCACGCCTTCCGCGGCCAGCCGGACCGCGTGCGACCGCCCCTGCCCGCGGGCCACCCCCGAAATGAACGCGACCGCCCCGTCGAGCCCCGTAGTGCTGCCTGTCATCGAAATCGCTCCCTGCCGCTTCGCCAACCCGGGAAATCTATGCATACAATAATAGTAGTTATGGGGTGGTTCCGGAAGTCAGCTGAAGGACGAGGGTGTCGGCGACGCAGGCCGGCTTCCTCGCACCCTCCGCTTGCATGACATAACGGGTCGTGATCAGGTGCCCACCCGAAGCGGTGGAGACGTCCGCGATCTTCACCGTGCACCGCAGCCGCGCCCCCACCGGCAGCGGCGCGGGAAACCGGACCCTTTCCAGTCCGTAGTTGAGGCGAGCGCCCGGCATCTCGTAGCTCACCAGCGAGGCCGCGAAGTACGGCACCAGCGCGAGCGTGAAGTAGCCGTGCACGATCGTCCCGCCGAACGGACCGGCGGCGGCGCGTTCCACGTCCACGTGGATCCACTGGTGGTCACCGGTCAGTTCGGCGAACGCGTCGACCCGGGCCTGGTCCAGTTCGAGCCAGGCGGTCGGGCCCAGCTCCTGCCCCAGCACCGAGACCACGTCCTCGACGCTGCGGAACACCTGCACCGGACCAGGCCGGTCCATTGCTGCCTCCCCGACCGCGCGGGAACCGGCCACGGTCAGTTGTTCGCGACGAAGGTGCGGACGGCCAGGGCGAACTCCTCGGGGTGCTCGATCATCGCCCAGTGACCGCAGCGGCCGAGCAACAGCAGCCGAGCGTTCTCGACCTGCTTGACCAGCCGCAGGCTGCCCTCGAACGGAACGACCCGGTCGTCGCGGCCGTGCACCGCCATGGTCGGGACGGCGATCTCCCCCACCCGGCTCACGAAACTCTGGTAGGTCGCCATCAGCAACGGGAAGGTGGTCTTCCAGCCCTCCAGGTGATCCGGGCGGGCGAGCGCGGCCTCCGAGCGCAGCTTCGCGAGCTCGTCGGTGGCGAGAGCTTCGTCGAAACACATGATCCGGACGAGCTTCTTGATCAGCTCCGGCGACGGATCCTCATAGGCGGCGAGGAGAACCTTCAGCCCTTCGCTGATGCCGTTGGGCGCGAAGATGTCCGGGCCCGGGGCGGGCGAACCCATGGTGACGAGGTGGGAGACCCGTTCGGGGTACCGGATGGTCGTCATGACCGAGGTCATGCCGCCCATGGAGTTGCCGACCAGGGCGGCCTTCTCGATGCCCAGGTGGTCGAGCAGCGCGATGAGGTTGGCCGGGTGATCCCGGCCGCCCTCTTCGGTCTGGGTGTCGCTGCGCCCCCAGCCGGGCATGTCGACGGCGATCACCCGGTTGGTCCCCGCCAGCAACGGGATCGTGCTGCTGAAGTTGCTCCAGCCGGTCGCACCGGGGCCGCTGCCGTGCAGCAGCACGATGGGATGCCCTTCGCCCGCCTCGTAGTAGTGGATGCGGTACGGCTCGAGGTCGGCGTACCGGCTCGTCGATTCCTGGGTGATCTCGCCGGAAACGGTCATGTCGGAACGTTCTTCCTTTCGGCCGGGTGCCGATCCCCCGTGCTGCCGGATCGGCGTCGCAAGCACCGTCCAACCCGCCGGTGCGGTCGGGCAATGCGGCGTTCCGGCGGCCGGAATCCGCCGTGGCTTTCCCGGGCACCGATCGGCACGGTTGACCACCGAGCCGAGCGAGAGGGCGATGTCGATGACGACGAGCGAAGCCAAGGCCACGGAAACACGGCTGTCCGGCGACACCCTCGCGGATGTGCTCCGGCACTGGGCCCGGCACACCCCGCAGGCACTCGCGCTGTCGGGCACCGGCGCCAGCCGTACCTGGCTGCAGACGTTCGAACGGGCGACCCGGATCGCACAGGGCCTGCTGGCCGCAGGGGTGCGTCCGGGCGAGCGCGTCGGCTACTTCGCCCGGAATCGCCCCGAGTACTACGAAATCGCGTTTGCCGCGGCCATGGCGGGCGCCGTGCTCGTCGCGCTCAACTGGCGGTTGTCCGGGCCGGAGGCCGCCTCGGTCCTGGAACATTCCGAAGCCGTGGTCCTCTTCGCCGAGCCCGATCTCCTCGAGCAGTTGCCCGGCGCGGAGCAGGCGCACACGCGGACCCGGCTCGTGGTCGGTCTCTCGGCCGGACCGGGACCTCATCCGGGCTACGAGCCGTGGCTCGCCCGGTTCCCGGCCATCGACCCGGAACGCCCCGCCGGACCGGCGGACCCGGTCCTCCAGGTGTACACCTCCGGGACCACCGGCCTCCCGAAGGCGGCGCTGTTCTCGCACTCGGCGATCCGGGCGTCCACGGGGATCTCGGGCATCACCGGGGTCGGGCGACGGTCGGTGCTGCTGATCTCGATCCCGGTCTTCCACGCCGCGGGCGGCGTGATGGGCCTCATCGGGCTGTCCTCCGGCGCGCACGTCGTGGTGTCGGCCGACGCCTCACCGGAAGCCTTCGGGCGCATGGTCGAGCGCTACCGGGTGACGATGACGGTCGTGGTGCCGACCGTCCTGCACACGATGGCCGGCTCCGCGGAACTCGCCCGCGCCGAGCTCTCCAGCCTGCACACGGTGGCCTACGCCGGCGCTCCCATGCCGCCCGCTCTCCAACGCGCCTGCCTGGCCCGGTTCGGCTGCCGGCTCGTCCAGCTCTACGGATCCACCGAACTCATCGGGGTGACCGGTCTCGCCCACGAGGACCACGTCGACGACCGGCATCCGGAGCGCCGCGGCTCGGTGGGCAAGCCGCTCCCCGGCGTGACAGTGCGCGTCGTGGATCCCGAATCCGGCATCGACCGGCCGGAGGGCGTCCTGGGTGAAGTGTGGGCCAAGGCACCGACCGCGATGATCGGGTACTGGCGGGCCCCCGAACTGACCGCCGAAGTCCTCACCGGGGACGGATTCGTGCGCACCGGCGACGCGGGGCGGCTGGTCGATGGCTACCTCTACCTCGGCGACCGGCTCCGGGACATGATCATCACCGGCGGCGAAAACGTCTTCCCCGCCGAGGTCGAGAACGTCCTGCTGGAGCATCCGGCGATCATGGAGGCCGCGGTGGTGGGCGCTCCGTCGCCCAAGTGGGGTGAGACAGTGCGAGCGGTGGTGGTCCGGCGGCCGGGCTCCGAGGTCGGCGCAGCCGAAGTCGTGACGTTCTGCCGCGAGCGGCTCGCCCACTACAAATGCCCGGCGGTGGTCGAGTTCGCCGGCGCCCTGCCACGCAACGCTTCGGGGAAGGTTCTCCGGCGCCTGCTGCGCGACAGCGGTCCGAAGTAGACAGTTCGGCACCTGCCTCGGTCACCACGAACCACGGGCCCGGCCGAAGGAAGCCGGGCCCGTGGTGCCGCCGTCTCGGCGGATCAGTGCAGCTGGGCTCCCCCGTTCACGCCCAGGAGCTGTCCGGTGATGTAGGACGACAACGGGCCGCACAGGAACTGCACCGCGTCCGCGATGTCCTCCGGCCGGCCCAGCCTGCCCAGCGGGATGCCGGCTGCCTGCTCGTCCGCGGCGAATCCGCTCTCGGCGCTTTCCGCGACGACTCTCGCCGTCCTGATGGCGCCGGGCGCCACGCAGTTCACCCGGATGTTCCACTGGGCCACCTCGTTGGCGAGGTAGCGCGTGTAGTGGTGAACGGCTGCCTTCACCGGGCCGTACATTCCCAGGTGGCCGCTCGGCAGCGAGATCAGGCCTGCCCCGCTGCCGATGGTGACGATCACGCCGCCACCCGAGTCCCGCAGCGCGGGCACCGCCGCCCGGCAGGTCGCGACGACCGTCCGGAGGTTGGCGTCGACCAGGGCGCCAAGGTCGGCTTCGCTGGTCTCGCTGGCCCGGCTGCGGGCGAACGGGGTCACCGCACCGCCCGCCGTCGTCACGACGATGTCGAGCCGTCCCCAGCGCTGCACCACCTGGCCGATCGCGTCGGCGGCGCAGTCCTGGCTCGACAGATCGACCTCGATGCCGAAACCCTCGCCGGCGCGTGCCTTCAGTTCTTGCTCGACCGAGTCCGCTTCGAGCCGTTCCCCGTACTCGGCGGCGCCGTCCAGGTTCCGGTCGAGCACCGCGACCCGCGCCCCGAGGCCGGCCAGCCTGAGCGCGCAGGCCCGCCCGATCCCCCGGGCTCCGCCGGTCACGACCGCGACGGCACCACTCTGTTCCTTCTGTTCCACGTCACTCCCAACACGAGCGGCCAGGCCGGCCACCGTCACCGGGCCGGCTCCGGTGGTGTCAGCCCGAGACCAGCTCGACCTGACGGGTCTCCCGCAGGAAGACCAGGCACACGAGGCTGACTGCGACGGTGGACGCCATCAGCAGTCCCATGGCGAACACCCCGCTGCCGCCGGCACCGATCGTCGCCGTCAGCAACGGGCCCGCCGCTCCCCCGAGCATCGCCGCGCCCTGGTAGGCGATCGCCGTCCCGGTGAACCGCACCTGCGTCGGGAAGAGCTCGGAGTACAGGGCCCCGACCGTGCCCAGCACCGCGCCGTAGAGCAAGCAGCCGTGCACGACGTAGACCGTGACGATCAGCCCGACCTTGCCGGACTGGATCGCCGGGAAGAGCAGGAACGCGGTCACCAGCATCCCGGCGACCCCCGGTACGTAGATCTTCTTGCGTCCGAAGCGATCCGAAAGGCTTCCGAACAGGGGCACCAGGCCCAGGTTGATCGCCGACACCAGGATCAAGACGTTGATCATCGTCTGCCGGGACACGCCCGAGTAGGTGGTGGCGAAGGTGATCGCGAAGGTGGTGAAGATCGCGTTGATCGCGAACGGGCCGACGTAGATGCCTACCGCGAGCAGGGTGCGCTTCCAGTGCGAGCGGAACAGCTCGACCACCGGAACCCGCACGATCTCTTCGCCGGCGCGTGCGGCTTTCTCCGCCGGAGTGTCCTCGATCTTGATCCGCATCCACAGCCCGAGCCCCAGCAACACCACGCTGGCGAGGAACGGCAGCCGCCAGCCCCACGACAGGAACTGTTCCTTGGACAACCCGCCCAGGGCCGCGAAAGCCACGGCGCCCAGCAGGAAACCGGCGCCGCTGCCCATCGCCGTCGCGCTGCCGGCCAGGCCCCGCCGGCCGGGGCGGGCCGTCTCCACCGACAACAGGACCGAACCCGCCCACTCACCGCCGACCGCCAGTCCCTGGAAGACCCGCAGGACGACGAGCAGGACCGGCGCGAGTGCCCCGATCTGCGCCGACGTGGGCAGCAGTCCGATCAGGACGGTCATCACACCCATCAGGACGAGGGTCATGATCAGCGAGTTCTTCCTGCTGAACCGGTCACCCCAGTGACCGAACAGAATGCCGCCGACCGGGCGGGCGACGTACCCGACGGCCAACGTGCCGAACGAGGCGATGATCGCCACCGAAGGCGGCATCGCGCGGAAGAACACCGGCCCGAAGACCAGCGTGGCCGCGGTGGAATAGATCGTGAAGTCGTAGAACTCGATGGTGCTGCCCAGGAGCGCGGACACGAACGCCCGGCGGCTCTGGGCCGGTGACACCTCGCGTGCGGGAATGGGTACAGCCGCGGTGGTGTCGCTCTCGGGAACGGACATGAAGCACCTCTCAGATCGACGTTGACGCGAGGGGGCACTGGCCACAACGGACGCTTCCCGCCGTGCGGAGTCACGGTGCGGCCTGGCTCCGCTCCCGACAACACGCCGTTCCACACCCCGGACCGGGGAGCGCGTCGAGACCGTCATGTGATCCCGCCGCCGGACGGGACCGGAGGCATCACGAGACGGCGGCTCGCGGCCGTTCGTGCCAGGCCCGATCGGGAACGAGCCGGGCGACCCGGGTCGCCGCCTCGATCGCCTGCGCGCCGTACATCCCGAACCGTCCCCCGATCTCCCCGGACCCGACGCTCGGCACGGACAGCGAGACCGCCGCGCGTGCCGTCCCGCCGATCAGCACCGGCGCCGCGACGCACACCATGCCGTGGCACGCCTCTTCGCTTTCGGTGGCGTAGCCGACGCGCTTGATCTCGGCGAGCTGCGCGGCGAGCCGCCCGGGTCCGGTGACCGACCGGGGGGTGGCCCGGACCAGCGGCTCGCCGAGGACGGAGGCCACCTCCGCGGAAGTGGAGTGGGCGAGCACGGCCTTGCCCAACGCCGTGCAGGTCGCCGGGAACCGCCCGCCGACCCTCGACGGCAGCCGGGTCCCCGCGGGCTTGCAGATCTTGTCGAGGTAGAGGACATCGGGCCCGCAGAGCACCGCCAGGTGCACGGCGACGGCCTGGGAGCGCTCGAACAGCCAGGCGAGCGGCCGGCACGCGACCTCGCGCAATTCGCCGTACTCCGACCACCGGGCCGCCTCGCTCAGCCGGAAGAAGAGCGGACCGACCCGGTACTTGACCCCCACCCGGTCGACGAAGCCCCGGCCCTCCAGCACCTTCAGCAGCCGGTGCGCGGTGCTCTTGGGCACTCCGACCAGCTCGCCGAGCCGAGTGACCCCGAACTCGGCTTCGGTGGCCTCCGCCATCGCCGCAAGCAGAGCGAGCGCCTTGGACGCGGAGGACTCGGTCCCTCCTGGCACCGTCTGTCCCTCGTCGAGGCCCGCCATCATTCGGTCTGCGCTGACCAGCATGTCTGCTCCCTGTCCTCATGGACATCCGTTTTCCGACGGCCGCGAGTCCGGCGGTCCATCAACCCCCCGTCCTGTGATGCAGACGACAGTGCGCAGACCAGGCACCCACGGGAACCGACTGTTCCAGCCAGCGAAACACCGGACACCGCGGCGGGTTCCGGGGGCCGGGACGTCCGGTTGGCGAGACGCTCGCACGCGGTCAGCCTTGCCCCGTGACAGCTGCTGACCTCCCAGTGCCCGCCGACGCCGACGTAGTCGTGGCCGGGGCCGGGCCGACCGGCTTCGCGCTGGCCATCGACCTCGGCCTGCGCGGCGTTCGCACCGTGCTGCTGGAGCGCGATCCCGCCACCAAGCCCTACCCGAAGATGGACCGGTCGAACGCCCGGACCATGGAGCTGTACCGGCGGCTGGGCATCGCCGATCGGGTGCGCGCTCTCGGCTACCCCGCCGAAGCGTCGATGGACGTCTTCGTCGCCCGGACCCTCTCCGATCCCGAGCTCGTCCGCCTGCGCTACCCGACGGTCGCCGAGCACCGGGCCCGGATCGCGGCGTGCCGGGACTCGTCCGAACCGCTCGAGCCCTACCAGCTGGTATCGCAGAACGACCTCGAGCCACTTCTCCTCGAGGTGGCTCGCGAAACCCCGAACGTGAGCGTGCTCTTCGGCCACGAGCTGGTCGGGTTCGAGCAGGACGCGGACGGCGTCGACGTGCGGATTCGCGACCTGGACGGGGCCGCCCACCGCACGCGCTGCCGCTACCTCGCAGGCTGCGACGGCGGCCGCAGCACGGTGCGCCGCGAGCTCGGCATCGCCCTCGCGGGACAAGGCGGGCTCTCCGAGCTGCGCCAGGTTTCCTTCCGCTCCGAGGGCCTCTACGACGCCATTCCGATCGGTCAAGGCCGCCACTACTACCTCACCGGCCCGGAGAACGCCACCTTCGTCGTCCAGGGCAGCAGACGCCACTTCACCCTCAATGCGGTCCTGCCGCCCGACGCCGACCTGGAAGCGGAGGTGCGCGCACGGGTCGGCGGTGAGCTCGGCCGGACGATCGACCTCGAAATCCTCTCCTGCCTCGAATGGAAGCTGCACCTGCTCCTCGCGGAGCGCTACCGGGAAGGCCGGGTGTTCCTCGCCGGCGACGCCGCGCACCTGGTGATCCCGACCGGCGGGCTGGGGATGAACACCGGCGTCGGCGACGGCCTCGATCTGAGCTGGAAGCTCGCCGCGGCGCTCGCGGGCTGGGGCGGCCCCGCCGTGCTGGACTCCTACGAGTCCGAGCGGCGACCGGTGGGGGCGCGCAACGTCGAGGCCTCCGGCTGGGCGGCCGAAGGCATGATGACCTGGCGGCGGGCGTGCACCCCCGAGATCGACGACGACGGGCCGAGGGGCGACGCCGCCCGCGCGGCCGTCGCCGAGATCGCCGAGGTGGAGCAACGTCGCGTGCACGAAATGCTCGGGGCCGAGCTCGGCTACACCTACGCCGGATCGCCCTTGATCGCCGAAGAGCCGGACAACCCGCCGGAATGGCCGATCAGGCCGTACACCCCGCACACCCGTCCCGGAGTCCGGATCCCCCACCTGTGGCTCGAGGACGGCCGGGCGGTCCAGGACGTCCTCGGCCGCGGGTTCACCCTCCTCGACCTCACCGGCGCCGCGGACGTGTCCTCCCTGGCCGCGGCCTTCGCCGGGCGCCGGGCACCGTTCGAGGTCGTGTCGCTCGACGACCCGCACGCGCGCGCGGTGTACGGCTGCGGGTTGCTGCTGGTGCGCCCCGACTTGCACGTGGTCTGGCGTGGCGACGGGCCGCCCGGCGATCCCGGGGCGCTGGCCGAAACCGCGACGGGACACGCGATCGAGCCGTACCGCAGTCTTCGGCCCACGGGTGCGGAAGCGGCCGTCCCGTCGGGAGCGTCGACGTGAGCGCGCCCGCCCTTCCCGGCGCCGTCGACGTCGTCGTGGTCGGGGCCGGGCTCGCGGGCGCGGCCGCCGCCGTCACGGCCGCCGAGGCGGGGCACACCGTCGCCCTGCTGGAAAAGTGCGAAACGCCGGGCGGCTCGTCGGTCCTTTCCGGAGGCGGGATGACCTTCGCCGGAACGCCGTTGCAGGAGCGCGCCGGGGTGGCCGACGACCCCGAACTGCTCCGCGCCGACATCCTGGCCGCGGGCGAAGGCCGCAACGACCCCGAGGCCGTCGAGGCCTACATCGCCAACCAGGTGGAGACCGCTCGGTGGCTGGAGGCGAGCGGCGTCGAATGGACCCTGCACGCTCCGCCCGGTGACCCGAGACCCCGCTTGCACTCCACCGCCCGCGGCTACCTGGTGCCGTTCCTGGTGCGCCGGCTCCGGACGCTGGACGCGCACGCTTTCCACCCCGGGACCGCCGCACGCCGGCTGCGCACCGACCGAACCGGACGAGTCGTCGGCATCGAGGTGGAGCAGGCGGCGTCCCGGCACACCATCACCGTCCGATGTGGAATCGTCCTCGCCTCGGGCGGTTTCGGCCGGGACACCGAACTGCTCGAGACCTTCGCTCCCTCCTGGCTCGACGCGGTGCCGATGAGCGGTGCGGGCAGCACCGGCGACGGGCTGCGCATGGCCTGGGCGCTCGGCGCCGGGCTCCGGGACATGGCTCGGGTGTCGGCGTCCTTCGGCGCGTCGGTGGCACGGTTCCCCGACCTGTCCCCGCATCCGGACGACCGGCCGAGGCTGTTGTACCCCACCATGGCCGGGGCGATCGTGGTGAACCGCGACGGCCGGCGCTTCGTCGACGAGTCGTGGAACTACAAGCGGATCTCCGAGGTCTGCCGGAGCCAGCCGGACGGCGTCGGCATCATGGTCTTCGACCAGGCGGTCATGGACCGCTCCGTGGCCGAGCCGCTGCCGCTGAACTGGCGGAGCGGGCTCGAGGACGGCACCGTCCGCGGCGCGGACACCCTCGATGCCCTGGCGAAGCTCCTGGACATCGCTCCGGAGGCGTTGACCGCCACGGTCGACGCCTACAACCACCACGTCGCCGAGGGCGCGGATCCGGACCACGGCCGCCCGCTCGCGGGGCTGGCACCGCTGGATCGGGCTCCGTACTACGCCTTCCCCTGCGGCAACGGCCTGACCACGACTTACTGCGGGCTGCGAGTCGATTCCCGGCTCCGGGTCCTGACGGTCTTCGGCGAGCCGATCGACGGACTGTACGCGGCCGGGGAGATCGTCGGCGGTTTCCACGGAGCGGGCTACCTCAGCGGCACGGCACTGGGCAAAGCCGTGGTCTTCGGCCGTGCGGCGGCCCGTGATCTGACCCGCTCGACGGCCTGAAGGTTCCCGGACGCGCGAAACCCCCGCCCGGCGATGCGTCGGGCGGGGTTTCGCGCGTTCCGCGGATCGCCGGGCGGTCCTACCCTCGGGCAGGCCACGCTCCCGGCAGCTCAGCGAGGGCCGCCACCACCTTGTCGGTGTGCTCTCCCAGGCCGGGAGCGCCGGTGGGAGCCGGGCACGGCGTTCCGTGGAAGTCGGCCGGGGTGGCGATCTGCCGGTGTTCGTCGACCTCGACGAAGGTCCCCGCGGCGGCGGTCTGCGGATCGGCGAGGATGTCGTCGAGGGTGTTGACCGGAGCCCAGAGCAGGTCCGGCTTCGTGTCGAGCAGCCGGGCCCACTCGTCGAAGCTGCGGCGGGCGAAGATCTCGTCCAGCTCGGTGATGAGCGCCCGGCAGTTGTCGGCCCGGGCCTGCTGGGTGGCGTAGCGCGGATCGTCGAGCCACTCCACGCGGTCCACCAGCTCGGCGAGGATCGGCCACGCCCGGCCGGGGGCCGGGTTGATGAGCCAGAGCCGGCGCCCGTCGGAAGCGGCGTAGTTGTTCCACAGTGGATTGGACAGCGCCCGCCGGTCCGGGTAGTCCGGCTCGGTCCCGAGCATCAGCTTCACGTGGAGGTCCGCCGCCACGTGATAGGCGGCGACCCGCAGCAGCGACGTGGACACCACCTGTCCCGCACCGGTCCGTTCACGGTCGAACAACGCCGCGCTGATCATCGCCGCCGCGGCCAGGCCGGTCTGGTGGTCGCCCATCGCCTGACGCTGGATGGGCGGCGCCTCACCGGGCACGGTCAGCAGGTGGGCGACGCCGCCGCGGGCCCAGAACGCCCCGAGATCGAAGGCACCCGCGCCGGAGTCGGGACCGGTCAGCCCGTAGCCGGTGATGAGGGCGTAGACCAGCCGCGGGTTGCGCGCGCGGACCGCATCCGGGTCAAGGCCCAGCCGGGCGAGCCCCGCGGCCCGGACGTTGGTGACGAAGACGTCCGCGCTGTCGAGCAGCGCCAGCATGGCGGCAAGCCCGTCCGCCGACCGGAGGTCGAGAGCCACGCTTCGCTTACCCCGGTTGTCCGGCTCGAAATGCGGGTTCGAGCCCGCACCGGGTGGCAGCACCGCGGCGCTGGCCGCCCGGAGCGGATCCCCGGCCGGTGCTTCGATCTTGACGACGTCGGCGCCCCAGTCGGCGAGTATCGAGGCCGCCGCCGGAGCGGCCACCCAGACCCCCAGCTCGACGACTTTCACGCCCTGCAACGGTCCGCTCAAGGCACTCCCTCACTCGTTCGTTCCTCATCGGCCGCGCACCACGCAAGCCGAAAGCGCTTTCACCCTCTCGGGCGGCCGAGCGTCAGGACGGCTCAACCCGTGCGCCGCACGACGTCCGGGTTCAGGTTCGCAGAGGATCCGGCTCGGGGACAGGCATCGTTCCGCGCGCTGAAACGGACGCACGAGCTGGTGTCGCGCCTCTCAAGTCGTTCGACGTCCGGCGGCCGGTGCCGGATGTCCCGTGCGACATCCACGCTTCCTCCCCGGTTCGCCTCGCTCAGGCCTCGGCCGGTTCGCGGGCGGCGACCCGGTGCCGGAGCTCGACCTTGCTGATCTTCCCGCCCGCGCTCTTCGGCAGTTCGTCGAAGAGCGCGACACGTTCGGGCAGCTTGTACCGGGCCATCCCCTGGTCCAGGAGGAAGGCGGCGAGCTCCGCCACCGTGACCGGCTGGTTCTGCCGCGTCACGAGGCAAGCGCAGGCGCGCTCGCCGTACACCGGGTCGGGAACGCCGACGACGGACACCTCGGCCACCGCCGGGTGCTTCGATACCGCGATCTCGATCTCCAGCGGGCTGATGTTCTGTCCTCCGCGGATGATCACGTCCTTCGAACGACCGACGATCCGCAGGTAGCCCGCCTCGTTCAGGACGCCCAGATCGCCGGACCGGTAGAAGCCTTCCTCGTCCCAGGCCGCTGCGGTGCGCTCGGGCTCGTTGAGGTAGCCGTGGCTCTTGGTCGGCGTCCGCCAGCAGATCTCCCCTGCCTGCCCGGCGCCGACTTCCTCGCCCAATGCGTCCACCAACCGGATCTCGCTGAGCGCGGAGACCTGGCCCACGGTGGTGTGGCGGAACTCGGCCGGGTCACCGAGCTTCGTCATGATCGGGCTGCCACCGTCCGAGGCGCCGTAACAGACGTGGCCGGTGCAGCCGAAGACTTCCTCCATCTTCGCCGCGGTGTGCGGCGGCATGGCCGCCCCCGCGTTCGTGAACACCCGCAGGCTGGAAAAATCGTGGTCGCGGACGGTCTCGCTCTGCAGCATCTTGACCACCTGCGTGGGCACCGCGGTGGCCGTGGTGGCGTGCTCGTCCACCATCAGGCGGAACGCGTTCTCGACCGACCACTCCTCCAGCAGCACCGATGCCGCGCCGGCCAGCAGTGGTCCGAGAACCGCGAAGACGTAGCCGACCGCGCCGGTGTTCGCGGGTGACAGGCCCACCGCGATGTCGTTTTCGCCCAGCTCGATCGACCTGATGAACTCCTGCATGAAGGCCCAGAGGTTGTTGTCGGACCAGAGCGACATGCGCGGCAGCTCGGTGGTGCCCGAGGTGACCATCACGTACCTGGCGTCGTTCGGGTCGCGGTCCACCGCGAGTGGCGCCACCTCGCGTCGCGACACCTCGTCGTAGTCGAAGTTCGCGCCGAGGGCCGGGCCGTCCAGTGACCCCACATGGCGGAGGGCGGGAAGTTCGTGCCGCAGGTCGGCGACCATGCGCAGGTAGTCGAATCCGGCCTCGGCCTGCGGGACGACGAGCACCTCCGCTTCGGCGACGGCCAGCAGGTGGCCGATCTCCTTGTGCCGCCAGGCATTCGACAACGGGACGAACACGAGGTCGGCCCGGTTGCACGCCAGGTGGGTCAACGCCAGGGCGAGCCGGTTGCCGCTTTGCACGGCGACCCGCGCTCCCGGCGCGAGCCCCAGGTCCAGGAAGTACCGGCCCAACGCGTGGCTCCGGCGGACGAATTCGGCGTAGCTCAACCGCTCGTGCTGGTCGGCGATCGCCGGCGCATCCGGACGGGTGCGGGCGTGTGCGTCCACGACCGCGTGCAGCGGCCGGTCCTGCCACACCCCGGCGGCGATGAATTTCCCGATCAGCTCGGGCGTCGGTGTTCGGACGGGCATGACCCTCAACCCTCTCTGGTTGCCGGTTCGATCATGATCACGGTCGCGTGCGGGAGCGAGGTCATACCGCGTCCTCGACGACCGCGAGGAACTTCGGCGAGCGCTTCTCGTTGAAGGCGGCGAGACCTTCGCGAGCGTCGTCGCCGACGATCAGGCCCGCCGCGGTCTCGATCTCGAGTTCGAGACCGTGCGGGTCGAGGGCCGGCCGGCTCATCCGCTTCATGAACGCCAGTCCGGGCTGGCTCCGTTCCGCCATCTTGTGCCCCATCGCCCAGGCGCTCTCGTCGAACGACTCGTCGTCGAACACCTGCTGGACGAGACCGACCTCCGCAGCGCGGTCGGCATCGAGCGTCTCGCCGGTGTACATCAGCCAGCGCGCCAGCCGGGACCCGACGGCGTCGGGCAGCCGCTGGCTGCCGCCACCGCCGGGGACCAGGCCGAAGTTCGCGTGGGCGTCGCCGATTTCGGCCGAGCGGCGCGCCACGATGAAGTCGCACGCCAGCGCCAGTTCCAGCCCGCCCGCGAGGGCGAGCCCGTTGACCAGGGCGATGATCGGCTTCGGACAGTCCTCAAAGGATGCGAAGGCCCGGTGCCAGCCCCGCACCCAGTGCCGGAACCCGTCCGCCGACGACGTCGCGGCCCGGGCTTCCACCAGATCCGCGCCCGCGCAGAACGCTCGCCCGGCACCGGTGACGTGCACGACCCGCACGGTCGCGTCCCGACGGGCATCGGCCACCGCTTGCGCCAGCGCGGCCACGAGCTCCGAAGTCAGTGAGTTCAGCTGTCCGGGACGATTCAGCGTCACCCGCAGGACTCCGCCCCGTTGTTCCCGCAATACCAGCTCTTCCACGCTTCCGCCTTCCTACGTCGTTGTACTCGTTCGGCGGCACGGGCTTCGACCGCCCGCGGCACTCACCGGCCGGGCTGGCGGTACGGAAGGAATTCCCGGCCGAACAGCTCGCGGGCGATGACGATCTTCTGCACCTGGGCGGTGCCGTCCGCGATCTCGACCGCCAGCACGTCGCGCAGGCGTTGCTCGTGCGGGTACTCGCACGAGTAGCCGTAGTGACCGAACTGCAGCAGGCAGTCGTGGATCGCACGGGAGGCGTAGAGCGGCCCCACCCATTTGGCCATCGCGGCGTCCGCGGTGTGCGGCACGCCGGCCGTACGCTTGGCCAGGGCCCGGTAGCAGACCATCCGGGCGAGGTCCAGCTGCGTGGCGTGCTCGGCGAGCGGGAAGGAGATGCCTTCGAAACGTGCGAGCGTCGCACCGAACGCCGCCCGCGACCGGACGTGCTCGACCGTTTCGTCCACAGTGGCCTGTGCCGCGCCGATGGCCGTGAGGGCGAGCAGCGGCCGGGTGAAGTCGAAGTTGCGCATGACCGTCCGGAAGCCGTCACCGGCCTTCCCGATCAACGCGTCTTCACCCACCTCGACGTCGGTCAGCGCGATGGTGCCGCGCCCCACGGGAAGCCAGCCCGGGTCGTCGATCGACCCCATCCGGACCCCGGGCTGATCCATCCGCACCAGGAAGGCGGACACTCCGCCCGCGCCACCGGCGGGATCGGTGCGCGCGAAGATCACCGCGGCCTGGGCGAACGGGATCGCCGTGATCGACGTCTTCTCGCCGTTGAGCCGCCACCCGGTGGCGGTCCGCTCGGCGGTGGTGCGCATGGCCGCGGCATCGGACCCGGAGCCGGGCTCGGTGAGCCCCAGTGCGACCACGGTCTCGCCCGCCACCAGCCCGGGCATCCACTCCGCCAGCATGGCCGCGGCGGCGTGCTCGCGCAGGATCGAGGTGATGATCAGCGGCGGGAGCATGCAGTTGGCGACGTTGAAGTCGGCGTAGGCCAGCTCCTCCATGGCGAGCCCGGCGGCGGTGAAGTCCGGCTGTTCCTCGCCGCCCCATTCCGGCCCGGCGAGCAGGCCGAGCAAACCCAGCTTGCCGAGCTCGCGCTGGCGGTCCCACGGGAACTCTGCCACCCGGGCCCGCCGCAGGTAGCCCGGCGCCAGCTCCCGCCGGGCGTACGCCCGCACCGTGTCCCGCAGATCGCGTTGCTCCTGCGTGAGCCCGAAGCTCATGGCATCCTCCCGTCGTTCACGAGGCCTGCCACCCTCCGTCGACCGCCACGACCTGGCCGGTGACGAACGAGGCACCGGGCGAGACCAGGAACGACACCGCCGCGGCGAGCTCGGCCGGCCGGCCCCACCGGCGCATCGGGGACTGGCTCAGCGACCACTCCTCCGCGGCGGGGTCGGCGCGGAAGACATCGGTCATGTCGGTGTCGAACATGCCCGGGGCGACGGCGTTGACGGTGATGCCCCGGCGGGCGACCTCGACGGCGAGACAGCGCGTCAGCGCGACGACGGAGGCCTTCGTCATGGCGTAGGCCAGCGCGCCGGGCACCCCGAGGACCCCGGTCGTCGAGGACACGTTCACGATCCGCCCGTAGCGCCGCCCGCGCATCCGTTCGACCGCGCCCTGGCAGATCAACAGCGAGGCGACGCTGTTCACCGCGATCAGTTCCTGCAGGGTGCGGAGGTCGACGGCGGCGATGCCGCCCGACGCGTAGACACCCGCGTTGTTGACGACGGCGGCCAGCGGTCCGGCCGTCTCTTCCACGGTGGCGACGAGGGCGCCGGCCGCGGCCGCGTCCACCAGATCGACGGCGAACGGAACCACGCCGGCGCCGAGCGCCGCGGCCGCGGCGGCGACATCGTCCAAAGAGGACTCCTTGCGGGCCGTGACGGCGAGGTCGAACCCGTCCTCGGCGAGTGCCAGCGCGATCGCCCGGCCGAGGCCGCGGCTCGCTCCGGTCACGAGCGCCAGGGGACGTCCCTCACGCATCGCTCGCTCCGATCCCCGTGGTGGCGCCGGTCGTGCACCCACCGGACGGGACGGGACCGGACCACCCCACCTCGGCCAGCACTTCGTGCGTGTGCTCTCCGTGCCTGGGCGCGCCGACGGTCTCGGCGGGCCGCGCCCGGTCGATCCGGAACGGCGGCGCGAGCAGTCGCATGGGCAGCCCCGGGACGTCTCGCACCAGGTCGCGCGCGTGGGCGTGCGGATCCCCCAGCAGGTCCGCGTACGAGTTGACGATCGTCGTGCACGTGTTCCGGCCGGCGAGGACCTCCCGCAAGGCCGATTTCGTCAGTCCCCGGAACCGGGCGGCGAGCGCCGCCGCCGTCTCGGCTCGGCGAGCCTCGTCGTGCTGGGCGTCGGCGTACTCGTCCAGGCCCAGTGCGTCGCACAGCGCACGCCAGAAGTGCGGTTCCACGGCGCCGACGGCGGCGAACCCGTCCGCGAGCTCGTAGACCCGGTAGAAGGGCCTGCCACCGAACTCGGCCGAGCCACCCGGCCGCAGGGCCGCCCCGGCGAGGTGATCGGCGAGTTCGACGGTGGGCAGCAACGCGGCACCGTCGGCCAGCGCCGCGTCCAGCCAGCCTCCCTCGCCCGTCGCCCGGGCCCGGAAGACGAGCGCGACCAGCCCGAGCGCGGGCAGCAGGCTGCCGCCGACCAGGTCGGCGATCGGCACGGTCGGCACGGACGGCACCCCGCTCGTCCCGCGGGGGAGGCGGTCGAGGTGGCCGGAGAAGGCGAGGCCGTTGATGTCGTGCGCGGCCAGCGTCGCATGAGGACCGTCGGCTCCGAAGCCGCTGATCGAACCGACGACCAGGCTGGGGCGACGAGCTCGCAGAACGTCCGGGCCCAGGCCCAGCCGGTCCATGACCCCGGGACGGAAGGACTCCACGACGACGTCCGCGGTGTCGGCGAGACGCAGGAACGCTTCCCGGCCGGCCTCGTCCTTGAGGTCGATCGCGATCGACCGCTTGCCGCGGTTGACGAGGTGGTGCGTCGCCCCCTGACCGTCCACCTGGACACCGAAGGAGCGCATCGGGTCGCCCGTCACGGGTTCCTCGACCTTGATCACGTCCGCACCGAGGGAGCTCAGCAACCACGTGCAGTAGTTGCCCGGCATCATCCTCGTCACGTCCAGCACACGGACGCCCGCCAGTGGAGCCGCCATGGGGCCACCTCGCAATCTATGGTCATGATAGTGACAATAGATTGAGATCGCGGCAAGCCCCAGTTCGCGCCAGGGGTACCAGGGAACGCGACCCAAGACTCAGGGTGTGCGCACGACTACGATCCGCGTGCGGGAACCAGCACGCGCGAAGGTCGACCAGGACTTGCCGCGCCGCAGGGGACGCGTCGCGAGTCTCAGTGCAGCCAGCGCACGCCGCGGGAGGTCAGCTCGGAATACTTGCGGCGCCAGTAATCGCCCGCCTCGTCCAGGTGCCCGCGCATCGCGTCCTCCGCCGCTTGCGAGTCGCCGGCGGCGAGCGCGTCGACGATCTTCTCGTGCGCGGCGGCCACCGCTTCACGACGACGCGGCGTGTACTCCACTCCCAGCCCTCCGCCGTCGGCGATGGACTTGAGCGTCTCGGTGAACACCCACAGCACGCTGCTGCCCGCCGCCTCCGCGACCAGGGAGTGGAACTTCCGGTTCTCTTCCAGGAAGAGCGCCTGGTCAGCCGCGTTCTCGCGCATGCGTTCGATGCTGCGGCGCAGCTCCGCGACCTGCTCGGCGTTCACGCGCCGCGCGGCGAGGCCGGCCATCATCGGTTCGAGAGCCAGCCGCGCGTCCAGGACGTCGGTCAGGGAGCTCCCGGCGAACTGGAGCAGGAGCGTCAACGATTCCCGCAGGTCGTCGGGCCGGGGCCGGCGGACCACCGGCCCGCCACCCGGGCCGGATTTGATGGTGATGACACCACGCGTCTCGAGCAGCCGCATCGCTTCGCGCAGCGTGGTCCGGCCGACGTCGAAGACCTCGCTGAGCTGACGCTCGTTGGGCAGCTTGGTCCCCTCGGCGAGGTTGTTGTCCACGATGTGGTTGACGAGCTCACGAGCCACCCGCTCGGAGGTCTTGGGCGAGCGGACATTCCGGACCGACCCCCGCGTCAAATCCGATGATGCTGACACGCGCACACCTTCCCGACAGCGAGGTCGAACTGCTACCAAAGCTATTGAACTTACTATAGCCACCCATCCTCGGCGGGGACTTCCCCACCAAGAAGCAAGCACTGCCGCAGCCCTGTATTCATGCATACAATAACGTCAGTAGCTATGGTCCCGAAAGCGGAGGAACGCATGGGCGAGCTGTCCGGAACGTCGGTGATGCTGTCGAACATCCACGATGCGGAGGAACTCCTCGGGCTCGCCGACGTCATGGTCGAGTGTGGTTACCGCCGGGTGTGGCTCGCGGAGACCGGTGGCCTCGACGCCGCGGCACTGGGCGCGGTGCTCGCTCGCACGACACCGCTCGAGGTCGGCACCTCGATCGTGCCCGTCTACAGCCGGACCCCCGCGTTGCTGGCGATGATGGCCGCCACGATCAGTCAGCTCGGCGGTGGGCGCGCCGTCCACCTCGGGATCGGGGCGGGCGGGCAGGTGATCGTCGAGAAGTGGCACGGCAGGCGGTTCTCGAAACCCGCCGCGACCACGCGGGAGACGATCGAGATCCTCCGCCAGGCGCTGGCGGGCGAGCGTACGTCCGTCGACGGCTCGGCCCGGCGCTCCTCGGGATTCCGGCTGCTCTCGGGTCCCGCGCCGCAGGTCCGCATCGCGATCGGCGGCATGGGTCCCGTGATGGTCGATCTCGCCGCCGAGGTGGCGGACGCGCTCATCGTCACCTGGCTCTCGCCCCGCGTGCTGTCGGCCTTCCACACCACCTTCACCAAAGCGGTCCGGCGCCACGGCCGGGAGCCGCACGAGGTCCGCCTGGTCGCCCGGGTCTACGTCGCCGTCACCGAGACGCCGGAACTGGCCCGCGAGGAGGTGCGCAAGGAACTCGTCGAGTACGTCGTCTCCCCGCCATACGGCCGCTACTTCGCCTCCGCGGGGTTCGAGGACGAAGTGCGCCGGGTCACCGCCGCCTTCCAGGCCCGCGATCGGGCCGGTGCGGTCGACGCGGTGAGCGACCGCCTGCTCGACGAGGTCCTCGTCCTCGGCCGGGACGCGAGCGACATCGAGGCTCCGCTGCGCGCCTACCTGGCCGAGGGCGCCGACGAGATCATCGTCCAGCCGGTTCCGGCCGGTCGCGGCGGAGACCCCGAGCGCACGATCCGCGCGGTGGCCCGGGCGCTCGGGTGACGCCGCCGGCGGCCGGTCAGGTGGTCATCAGGTGCGCACGGTCGTACATCTCCTCGAGCCGTGCGGCGTCCGGGCCGAGGAGCCAGCGGCTGGTCTGCGCCCACGTGACGTACCGATGACAAGGACTCTCCCAGGTGAAGCCCATGCCGCCGTGAAGCTGGACGGCGTCCGCGCCCGCGCGGACCAGTGTCTCCGTCGCCGCGTGCACTGCCAGCGGCGCGGACGCCGAGGCGGCCTCGAGATCGCCCGCCGCCAGGTGACACGCGGCGAGGTAGACCGCGGAAGTCGCGAGCTCCACCTCCACGAGGAGATCGGCGAGACGGTGCTTCACCGCCTGGAACGCGCCGATGGGCTGCCCGAACTGCCGGCGCGCACCGGCGTACGACACGGTCAGGTCCAACGCGGCCCGAGCGGCGCCGACGGACTCGGCCGCGAGCGCCGTCGCGGCACGCAGCCCGGCCCGCCGGATGCGGTCCTCCGCGCCGGGCAGCAGCAGCTCGGCCGGTGCCCCGTCGAGGGTCACGCGGCAGAGCGGACGGGCGGGGTCCAGAGCCGGCAGCACTTCGATCGCGGCGTCGTCGGGGCGCACTGCGAAGAGCGCGACGCCGGTCTCGATCCGGGCCGCCACCAGCAGCACGTCGGCCTGATCCGCCTGCAGAACGGCTTCCTTGACCCCCCGCAGGCGCCAGGCGCCGTCGAGGTGGTGCGCCGTCGAGGTCACGGCCGCCGCGGCCCACCAGGCCGGCCGGTCGGGCACCGCGGCGGCCGCCACCGCGCCCTCGGCCAGCCGCCGCGTCCACCCGGCCGAGGCTTCGTCGTCGCCGGCCACCAGGCCGGCCGCGAACCCGGTGGAAGCCAGCAGCGGTCCCGGATACAGGACGGCACCCGCTTGTTCCAGGACGACGGCGAGCTCGACGGCACCCAGCCCGGTGCCCCCATGCTCGTCGGCCAGATCGACGGTCGCGGCGCCCATTTCCAGCAGAGCAGCCCACACGCCGGGGTCCGGGGGTTCACCCGCGTCGGCACGCGCGCGCGTCGCGGCGAGCGAAGCCCGGTCCTCCAGCAAGCCGGTGGTGGCCGACCGGAGCATCTTCTGGTCGGCTGTCAGCGAGAACTGCATCGGTCCGGTGCACCCCGTTCCACGTCGTGAGCACTGAGTCCGGGAAGTGACCCGGGAGGCGTCGCGCGTCGGTCAGCCGAGCCCGAAGACCCGGCGCGCTGCTCCGCCGACGACGAGCTCACGGGCCTCGTCCTTGAGCGGCAGCTCGGCGATCGCCTTGAGCGCGTCTCGGTAGTCCATCACCGGGTAGTCGGTGCCGAACAGCACCTTCCCCCGGCCTCGCGAGTTCGCGAACCGGACCATGCTCGGGTCCCAGTAGCGCGGGTGGTGGGCCGAGGTGCCGACGTAGACGTTGCGGTGCTTCCACGCCAGGGCCAGCAACTCCTCCACCCAGGGCCAGCCGGTGTGGGCGCCGACGATCGTCAGCTCGGGGAAATCGAGCGCGATGTCGTCGAGGTGGATCGGCCGCCCCAGCTCCGAGGGCATCCGCTCCGCGGAGTGCCCGACCTGCATGACCACGGGCACGCCGAGCTCGGCGCACTTCGCGTAGAACGGGTAGAACCGCCGGTGGTTGACCGGGAGCCCGAAGCCGTAGCAGTGCAGGTGGGCACCGACGAAGTGGCCGGTGCGCACCCATTCCTCCAGGCGGCGCACCCCTTGCATGCCCTCGCGGGGGTTGATCCCGAACAGCCCCTTCACCCGGCCCGGCATGGCCTCGGCCACCGCGACGACGTCCTCTTCGCGCACGTCCCAGATCAGCTGGGACGTCTCGTACGAGGCCATCTTGGCCGAGGGGATGAGCACGACGTCGACGCCGGCGTCGTCGAGGTGGCTGGTGAACTCCCCGGGCGTCTTCCCGGTGAACCGCAGTCCCCACCACTTCACGACGTCGGCCACCTCCGGCGGGTCCTCGAAGGTGTGCTTGATGCCCTCGGGGGTGAAGAGGTTGCACCAGTAGTCGATCGCTCCCATGCGGTCGTGCTCCTTGTCTGTCGTCGGTCGGTGCGGGTGGCGTCGGTCAGCGCGGCAGGCGCAGCACCCGATCGCCGAGGATCGACCGCTGGATCTCCGAGGTCCCGCCGGCGATCGTGGCGCCGTGGGCGGCCAGGAACCGGTGTCGCCAGGACTCGGAGTCCGCACCCGAAACGAACGCGGGCCCCCATACGTCGGCCGCGAGCGCGGCCACCTGCTGCTGCAGTTCGGAGGAGGTCAGCTTCAGCACCGACATCCGGGGATCCGTCGCCGGGCCGCGGTCGTCGGACAGCAGCCGGAACCACGTCCACCGCAGCAGCTGGACCCGGCCCCAGAGAGCCGCCCAGCGGGCCCGGAAGACGGCATCCGCCCGGCCCTGGTCTTCGGCGATCCGGCGGATCTCCGCGAGCCCGGCGCCCAGGCCGATCGCCACGGCTCCGAGCATGCGCCGTTCCCGGCCGAGCACCGACAGCGCGACCGCCCAGCCGCCACCCACCTCACCGAGGACGTCGGCCTCGGTGACGCGGACCCCGTCGAGGAAGACCTCGTTGAACTTGGCTTCCCCGTCCATCTGCCGGATCGGCCGCACCGTCACGCCCGGGCGGTCCATCGGCAGCGCGAAGCAGGTGATGCCACGATGGCGCCCGGCCTCGCGGTCGGTGCGGGCGAGCAGGAGGCCGTAGTGCGCGTAGTGCGCCCCACTGGTCCAGACCTTCTGGCCGCTCACCCGCCAGGCACCGCCCTCGGCGGCGTCGGCGCGCGTGGACAGGCCCGCGAGGTCCGATCCGGCGCCCGGCTCGGAGAAGAGCTGGCACCAGAGTGCCTCGCCCCGCCGGATGGGCTCGAGGTAGGCGCCCTGCTGCTCCGGCCTGCCGAACGCGATGATGATCGGGCCGGCGAGCTCCATGCTCACGAAACTCAGCTGCCGGGGCAGTCCGCGGCGGGCCAGCGCCTCCGCGAACAGCGCCTGCTCGGACGGAGTGGCCCCGGCGCCGTGCGGCGCCGGCCAGGAGAGCGCGGCCCAGCCTCCCTCGACCAGCAGCTCCTGCCAGGCCCGGCCGGCGTCGATGTCGTCGGCCGTCGGTGTCGACCCGTAATCACGCAGTCCTACCGGGACTTCGACCGTGCCCAGCCAGTCCTCCAGGCGCTTCCGGAACGCCTGCTCCTCCGCGGTGAGCTCCAGATCCATCGTCAGCTCGCCATGTACAGGCCGCCGTCGATGCTCAGCACCTGACCGGTGACATAGCTCGACGAGGGGCTCGCGAGGTAGGTGAACGCGGCGGCGATCTCCTCCGGGGTGCCGAACCGCCGCAGGGGAATCTGGTCCAGGAACTTGGCGCTGAGCTTCTCGTCCGTACGCAGCTTCGCGGTCATCGGCGTCGCCGCGACCGGTGCGACGGCGTTGACGCGGATGCCGTGGCGGGCGAGTTCCTTCGCCGCGGACTTGGTCATCGCGATGATCGCCCCCTTGGCCGCCGAGTAGTTGATCTGCCCGATGGTGCCCTGGAGCCCCGCCGAGGACGTCACGTTGAGGATCACCCCGTCACCGGTCTCCCGCATCAGCCGCGCCGCCTCGCGGATGCCGAGGAACGTGCCGCGGGCGTGCACCCGCAGGACGAGGTCGAAGTCGTCGGCCGTCATCTTGTGCAGCATGGCCGGACGGGTCAGGCCGGCGTTGTTGACCCAGACCGCCGGTACCCCGTACTCGGCCAGGACCCGGGCCGACAGGTCCGCGACGGAAGCCTCGTCGGCCACGTCGCACACCTGTGCCACGGCCGACCCGCCGCGGTCCCGGACCCCGGCCGCCACCGTCTCGGCGGCCTCGATGACGATGTCCGAGACGACGACCGCGTCGCCCCGCGCGGCGAACGCCTCGGCCACGGCACGCCCCAGCCCCTGGCCCGCGCCGGTGACGACGACACAACGCTGATCAGTCACGAGCCGCTCCGAGGATCGTCACGGCGGAGACCGCCGTCGGACCACCGACGTTGTGGGCCAGGGCCCACCGCGGCGTACCCACCTGGTTGCACGCCTGTCCGCGGAGCTGTTCGAACAGCTCCACGCACTGGGCCACCCCCGTCGCGCCCGGGGGATGTCCCTTGGCCTTCAGCCCGCCGCTGGGGTTCACCGGGAGGCTGCCGCCGAGCTCGGTCGCCCCGGACTCGATGAGCTTCTTCGCCTGGCCGCGCTCGCAGAAGCCCAGGTCCTCGTAGTTCATCAGCTCGACGCCGGTGAAGCAGTCGTGCACCTCGGCGACGTCGATGTCCGACGGACCGATCCCGGCCATGGCGAACGCCGCCCGGGCCGCCTTGACGGTCGCGGGGAACGAGGTCATGTCGGTCTTGTGCGCGTGCATGACGCGATCAAGGCCGAGTCCCACGCCGCGGACCCACACCGGGCGGTCCGTGTAGCGGTCGGCGAGTTCACCGCCGGCCAGCAGCAGCGCCGCCGCCCCGTCGCTCTGCGGCGTGCAGTCGAAGACCCCGAACGGACCGACGACCCGGGGCGCCGCCAGCACCTGCTCGACGGTGACCTCCATGCGCAGGTGCGCGATGGGATTGGTGACGGCGTTGTGGTGGTTCTTCACCGCCACCATGGCCAGGTGCTCGGGTGCCACGTCGTGCTCGTGCATGTACCGGGCCACGTGCAGCGCGAAGTTCGCCGGCGCGATCAGTCCCAGTGGGTAGTCCCACCCACGGTCGCGGGCCAGCCCCATCCAGTCCCAGAAAGTCGAGACCGAAGGCGTCTCCCTCGTCTTGTCCGCGCCGATGACCAGCGCGACGTCCACGGCGCCGCTCGCGATCGCCAGCGTGGCGTTACGGACGGCGTCGTTGCCGGTGGCGCACTGGTTCTCGATGCGGGTGACCGGGATGTCCAGCAGGCCGCAGGAGTCCGCGAGCACCCCCGCGGGATGCCCGTCGGAGGTCTGCAGCTGGCCGAACCAGGCGGCCTGGATCTCCGGCTTGGCCATGCCCTTGTCGACCGACGCCAGCGCGTTCCGCAGCGTGGCGGGGAGGAGTTCCTTCATCCCCTGGTCGAACCGCTCCCCGAACGGCACCATCCCGGCCCCGACGACGGCCACGTCCCTCATGCGGGCACTCCCTTCCCGGCCGCGTCGAACTCGCTCCGGAACGCGTACCCGTAGTCCGGCACGCCCTCGCGCACCGCGACCCTCCGCAGGACCAGGCGGCCCCGCTCGCCGATCCCCGTCTCGCGCCGCCCCACGTCCGCGACCTGGGCCAGCACCCGCACCGGCGAGTCGTCCAGCGCCACGATCGCCAGGCCGTAGGGGCCGGCGACACCCGGGATCGGCACGTGCACCTTCACGCAGGTGTAGACCTCGCCCGTCCGGCGCAGCGGGGTCGGCCTGGTGTCGTCGTACCGCCCGCAGTTCAGGCAGACCTGACGCGGGGGGTAACTCGTCTCGCCGCAGCTGCACGTCGCGGCGACCATGCCGATCTTCGCGTCGAACGCCCTGGCGTACGCGGGCATGGAGAAGGGGATGACCACGTCCTCCCCCACCGCCGGCCGCTCGTCCACGGAAAGCGCCGGGCGCTCGTCGCGGACCACTTCGACCGGTCCGGGCCGGAAGTCCGCGGCGGCTCCACCGGCGGCGTCGAGCGCCACGACGCGCACCGTCCCACCAGGCCAGGAAGACGCCTCGGCCAACGCGAACAACACGCCCGCCGGGCCCGGTGCGGGCAACGCCGCGGAACGGGCTCCCAGCCGGCGGGCCTCCCCCGGCGAAATCCCCACGACCAGCGGGGCGTCCGCCGAGCGCAGCCGGCCGACCAGGGGAACGGTGGCCAGCTCGCGCTCGACCCGCCCGTCGCCGTAGGTCGTGGTGTGGTCCGCACCGACCGCGCGGACCCGCATGGGCAATGATCCGGTGACCCGGCCCGCCGCGGTCAGCTCGGCGCCCGGACCGTCGGTCACCCAGGCGGCCCCCGACGCGGCCGCGTGTCCGGTGAGGTCCACCCCGACGACCAGCGACCCCGGGCCGGCCGACAGCACGGCGTCGAGCAGTGCGGGGGCACCACCCAGCCGCAGCTCGACCGGCGCGTCCTCCGCGAGGTCGAGCGCGCGGGCCACGACCCCGGTGCCGAACCCCACGACCACGTCCGGCGTGCCGGTGACCACGACGACGCGCTCGACCGCATGACGCTCGGCCAGCGGGCGAGCCGCGGCGACCGCCAGGGTCAGCACGTCCTCGTCCTGGCCCGCAACCCGGTTTCCCGACTGCTCCCACACCGGCCTGTACAGCGACAACGCCCCGATGGTCATGCCGCACCGCCCTTCCGGCCGCCCGACCTGAGAAGCTCGCGCGCGATCACGACGCGATGGATCTCGTTCGTGCCCTCGACGATCTGGAAGACCTTCGAGTCCCGGTAGGCACGAGCGACCGGGAACTCGTCCGACACACCGTAGGCGCCGTGGATCTGCACCGCCTCGGTGGCGGCGCGCTGGAACACGTCCGAGGCGTACATCTTGGCCATGCTCGTCTCGACCCGGCCGCGCGCACCGGAGTCGAGGGTCCGCGCACAGTGCTCGACCAGCAGCCTGGCCGCCTGGACCTCGGTGGCCATGTCGCTGATCTTCTTCTGGATCTGCTGGTAGGAGCCGATCGGGGAGCCACCGACAACCCGTTCGCCCGCGTACCGGACACAGGCCTCGAGGCACAGCTGGGCGCCACCGACCGCGCGGGAGGCCACCGAAAGCCGCCCCTTCTCGACCGCCGTCATGGCGACCTCGAACCCCGCACCCTCTTCGCCGAGCAGCGCCTCGGGGCCGAGCCGCACGTTGTCGAGCACCAGCTCGCCCGTGCAGATCGGGCGGAAGCCGAGCTTGTTCTTGAAGGGGTGGACCGAGACCCCCGGGGTGTCGCGCGGGATCACGAAGGCGGTGATACCGCCATGCCTCAGGGACCGGTCTCGCGAAGCGAAGGTGACGAAAAACGAGGCGATGTCGAGGTTCGAGATCCACGTCTTCGCGCCGTTGACGACGAAGCCGTCTCCGTCGCGGGTGTAGGTGGTCTCCATCCCGGCCACGTCACTGCCGGACTGCGGCTCGGTCACCCCGGCACCGCCGAAGATCCTGCCCTGCGCGAGCGGTTCGAGCCACTGCTTGCGCTGTTCGTCGGTGCCGTACCGGAGCAACCCCGCGCCGACGAGGGCCGAGGGCATGCTCATCAGCACGCCGAGGCAATGGTCGACCCTGGAGATCTCCTCGATCAGGTTCGCGTACAGCACGTGGTCGAGCCCGCTGCCGCCCCACCGCTCGGGAACCATGCCCCCGAACAGATCGAGGCGCGCCATCGCTTCGAGGATGTCGCGCGGCAGCCGCTCTTCGTTGTCGTACCCACGGACCCGCGGGGCGACCTCACGTTCGGCGAAGTCCCGCACCAGCCGCCGCATCGCGTCGCGTTCGGAATCGCTCACGTCCCGCATCCTCCGTTTCCCTGCTATCTATGCATACAATAGCAGTCGACTGTCTCGAGTGGGCAAGAGTTGCAGGGACGGAAAAATCATGCGTATCGTTGCTGACTCATGTCAGGTACCGGCGTGACCGGCCGTGCTGTGGGGCGGTTCGTCGCCGTGTCCCCGGGCTCGGTCACCGTGGAGCACGAGCGGGCCGGAATCCGGCCGCTCGGTCCCGGCGATGTCCGCGTGGCCGTGCTGGCCTGCGGGATCTGCGGCACGGACCTGCACCTGTGGCACGGCATGCGGCTTCCCCCGGACGCCGCCTACCCGGTCCGCCCGGGGCACGAAGTCTGCGGCCGGGTGCTGGAAGCCGGGTCCGGTACCGGCCTCAGCGGTCCGCGCGTGGGAGACGTCGTCGTGCTCCACCCCGTCGCGCCGTGCGGTGCGTGCGCCACCTGCGCCGGGGGCCGCGGGGAACTGTGCGCCCGAGGCCGGATCCTGGGCATCCACGAGCCGGGCGGTCTCGCCGACGAGGTGGTCTGGCCGGCGTCCCGCACGGTGACCGTCGACGGCATCGCCCCCACCACGGCGGCCGTCCTCGCCGACGCGGTGGCGACCGCGTACCGCGCGGTCCGGATCGCGGACATCGCACCGGACGCCGTCGTGTGCGTACTGGGCGCCGGCGGCGTCGGCACGCACGTGCTCGAACTGATGCGCGCCTTGACGCCGGACGCCACTCTCGTCGGCGTCACGGGGACCGAGCGCAGCGCCGAGCGGCTGCACGCCGGCGGCTTCGACGCGGCGGTCGCCGGAGACGACCTGGTGAAACGGCTCCGGGCAAGCCACGGCAGCTTCGACACCGTCGTGGAGTTCAGTGGTGCGCCCGCCGCCCCCGCCCAGGCCGTCCGGTTGCTGCGGCCCGGCGGCACCCTGCTCTTCGGGTCCGTGGTCGACGGGCCGCTCACGCTCGGGCCCGCCGTCGCCCTCCAGTCCCGCGAACTCGTGGTCCGGGGGGTGTACTCGTCCAGTCTCTCCGACCTGCGCGACGTGGTGCACCTCGCCTCGACCGGCCGGATCGACCTGGCCGGGAGCGTGTCCCACACCGCCTCCCTGGACGACGCGGCGGACGCGTTCCGGATGCTCGACGAGCGGCCGGCCGGCCTGGTGCGCATGGTGCTGACAACGGGAGCCGGCGATGCTTGAGGACGCCGCCGGCGTGTTCGCGGCGGAGTTGCGACCGGGCATGCGGGTCGTGGTCGGCGACGGGGCAGGCGCGCCGACCGCCCTGCTGCCCGCGCTGGGCGCCGCGGCGCGGGAGGTCGGCGGGATCTCACTCGTCCTGGGGTGGTGCGTGTCCCTGCCCCCGGAGTTCGATCCGGGCGACTTCCACGAGGTCCGTTCCGTGATGGGCGGGTTCGCGCTGCGCCGGCTGATCGCCGGCGGCGCCGTGCGGTACGTGCCCGAGCGGCTGGCGGGGGTACCCGCACTGCTGAACGGACCCTTGCGGCCCGACCTCGCCCTGCTCGCACTGCACCCGGGCACGTCGGGCTGGGAGTGGGGCAGCGAGGTCTCGTGGATGCGGAGCCTCCTCGACCGCCCGGATCTGCGGCTGCTGGTCGAAGAGAACGAGGCGCTGCCCCGCGCGTCACGGGAACCGCCCGTACCGCGGTCCCGCGGAACGGCCGTCGCACGCAGCCACCGCGCCCCGGACATCGTCACCCCACCCGAAGCCCGGGAGGTCCACCGGGCGATCGCCGCCCGGCTCGCGCCCCTGGTCCCCGCGGGCGCGACGCTCCAGTACGGGCCGGGACCGATCGCCGACGCGCTCGGTGACGCACTCGAGGTACCGGTGGCGATCCGGTCCGGCATGATCACCGACACCGTCCTGCGGCTCGCCGGACGTGGCTTGCTGGCCGCGGTTCCCAGCGGGGCCTACCTCTGGGGAACGGAGCGCCTCTACGCGTGGGCCGACGGCCGGCCGGTTCTCGACCGGGTGGAGCACACCCATGCGGCGGACGCCCGCGGCGGACCGCTGATCACGGTCAACGCCGCGCTGGAAGTGGACCACACCGGCGCGGTGAACGTGGAGCGCGCGGGCGACCGGCTGGTCTCGGGAATCGGCGGTCACCCGGACTTCGCCCTCGCGGGCCACGTCTCGGTGGGCGGTCTCAGCGTGATCGCCGTCCCGACGTCTCGGGCGGGACGCAGCACGCTCGTCGAGCGTCTCACCGGACCCACCTCGACCACGCGCACCGACGTGGACTTGGTGGTCACCGAACTCGGCGTCGCCGACCTGCGCGGCCTCGACGACACCGAACGCCGCGCCGCGCTCCTCACGATCTGGCCGTCCTGAGGCCAGGCACCGCGGCGCCGTTGCCCCGGCCGCCCTCAGCCGCCCAGCACGTGGCGGGCGACCACCAGACGCTGGATCTCCGCCGTGCCCTCCTCGAACCAGAACCCGCGTGCGTCCCGGTAGATCCGTTCGATGGGGGCCTCGGTCGTGTAGCCGAAGCCCCCGTGCACCCGCAGGGACAAGTCGGTCACCCGGCCCACCATGTTGAGGCAGAAGAGTTTCGCGGTCGCCGCCGCGGCGGTGTAGTCCTCCCCGGCATCGCACAGCCGCGCCGCTTCGCGCACGAGCCCGCGCCCGGCGTTCACGTCGGCGTGCATGTCGGCGAGGTGTCCCTGGATGGCCTGACGGGCGGCGATCGGCTCGCCGAAGGTGACGCGGCGCTTGGCGAACGCGACCGCCTCGTCCAGCGCCCGCTGCGCGAGACCGACCATGCAGTTCGAGAGCGAGACCCGGCTGTAGTCGAGGAAGCTCAGCGCGACCTCGAGGCCTTGCCCCGGCTCACCGAGGCGATGCTCGTCGGCCACCCGGATTTCCTGGTAGCGCAGCCACGCGTGACCGGTGCCGTGCAGTCCCATGGTCCGCTGGGTGGCGTCGACCTCCAGGCCTTCGGTGTCACGCGGGACCAGGAAAGCGGTCAGGCTGTCACGCGCCCGGCGGTCGTCGGTCGCCACCACGACGATGAAGTGATCGGCCCGGTCGGCGAACGTGATCAGGTGCTTCTCCCCGCTGATCCGCCAGCCGTCCCCGTCGCGCCGGGCGACGGAGTGCGTGTCGCGCCCGGTGCCCCCCGCCTTCTCGGTCAGGCAGAACGCGATCACCACGTCACCCGACGCCATGCCGGCGATGAGGTCCCGCTGGGCCTGGGACCCGAACCTCGCCAGCGGACGCCACACGCCGTTGGTCAGGTGCACCAGCATCCGGCCCGATCCGTGGCCCCGCGCCGCTCCCTCGAGGTAGGGCAGGTAGCCGGTGACGGACAGCCCGAAGCCGCCGGACCCTTCGGGCACCGTCAGCCGGTAGCTCCCGATCTCGGCCGCCCGCTTCAGCAGGTCGGCGGGGATTTCGCCGGTCTGCTCGATCGGTCCGGACGCGGGCTCGTACTCCTCGAGGAAGAACCGGGTGAAGTCCTCGACCGTGGGCTGCGACATGGTTCGACCTCCGTTGACGACGCGGCAGGGATTGCCGCGGTGTGCATGGACAGGGGAATCGGCGGGGCCTGATCCGGGGCGCCCCGGAAGTGGCTTCGCCCCTCAACCTCGCGAGCGGAGCCGGTCGAGCCGCGCTCGGCGATCGGCATCCTCGTCGTTGTTCGCGGCGCCGAAGCGGTTGTGCTCGAGCTCGAGGCGCCGCCCGACGCCCAGGTCCGCTTGGGTACCGAGGTTGATCAGGCGCTTGATCGCGGCGACCGACCGGGCGGAGTTCTCGCTGATCCGCCGGGCCACTTCGAGGGCGGCCTCCGCCAGCCGCTCACGAGGCACCACGCGGGAGACGAACCCGATGCGGCAGGCCTCCTCCGCACCCATGGCCCGGCTGGTCAGCATGAGGTCGCGGGCCACGAACGGTCCGAGGCGACGTGGCATGCGCTGGCTCTCCCCGCCCGTGGGCACCAGGCCCAGCAGCGCGTGGGTGTCCCGGAACCGCGCGTCGTCGGCGGCCACGACGACGTCACAGCAGTAGGCCAGCAGGAACCCGCCGGTCACGGCCCACCCCTGCACGGCCGCGACGACCGGCACCCGCACCGCTTCCAGGCGTTCCCAGAGGTCGGTTCGGCCGATGTCGTAGCCGTTTTCCCGGAAGTGCTCGTCGAAGTCCGCCCCCGCCGAGAAGGCTCTGCCGTTGCCCTGCAGCACCAGCACGCGCACATCGGGGTCGTCGTCGGCACGGGCGAGCTCGGTCACCAGGTCCTGGACGAGACCTCGGGAGAGCGCGTTGAGGCTCTCCGGGCGGTTCATGGTCAGCCGCCGGACTCCCGGCGAGGGCTCGTCGACCAGGAGAACGCGCTCCGGCTCGGGCTGCGCTGGGACACCGCTCATCGACTCCACCGTCCTGACCGGAAACCGATCGCGCCATCGCGATCTAGCCTATCTATGACTACTATAACGTCTCATGACACAGATTGGCGAGAAGGTCGCGATCGTGACGGGAGCAGCGGGCGGGCTCGGCGCGGCGACCGCGGCGGCGCTGTCGGCGCGCGGGTGGACCGTCGCCGGCCTCGATCGCGCCCGGCCCGGCACGACACCCGCCTACGAAGCCGACATCACCGACCGGGACGCGGTCGACGCGGCCGTGGCGGACGTCCTCGAGCGGTACGGGCGGATCGACGGGGTCGCCCACTGCGCGGGCATCTTCCGCAATGCGCTGGCGCCCCTCCACCGGTTCGACGACGACGCGTGGCACGAGACCATCGCGGTCAACCTGACCGGCAGCTACACCGTGGCCAAAGCGGTCCTTCCCGCCTTGCTGCGCAGCCGGGGCGCACTCACCCTCGTCTCGAGCATCAGCGCGACCTTCACCCAGCCCGGCGGGGCCGCCTATGCGGCCTCGAAGGCGGGCATGGTGGGCCTGGCGAACGCCATCGCCGTCGAGTACGGCACACAGGGCGTCCGGTGCAATTCGGTGCTGCCGGGTTACATGGCGACCGGGATGGCCGCTCCCTTGCTCGAGCGACCGCACCTGCGGCAGGAGATCGAGCGCGAGATCCCCTTGACCCGGGTCGCCGAGCCCGCCGAGGTCGCGGAGGTGGTGGCGTTCACCCTGTCCCCCGAAGCCTCCTACCTCAGCGGGCACGCCCTCGTGGTCGACGGCGCCGCCCATCTGACGTCGATGACCTCCCGCCGGGACAACGAGCGGATGTGGCGTCTCGCCGGTCAAGCCGAAACCGGGGCCACGTGAGCGGCGCCGCCGAGGGCGCCGTCGCCTTCCCCCACGTCTTCTCCCCCCTCGTCCTCGGCGACCTGCGGCTGCCCAACCGCCTGGTGATGGGCTCGATGCACACGGGGCTGGAGCACGACCGGGACCGGCTCGTCGCGTTCTACCGGGAGCGGGCGCGCGGCGAGGCCGGGCTGATCATCACAGGCGGGTTCGCGCCGAACGCCGCGGGCCGTCTCGACGCCGGCGCCGGTGTCCTCGCGACGGCCGGCGACGCGGCATGGCATCGACCGGTCGTCGAAGCCGTGCACCAGGAAGGCGGCCGGATCGCCCTGCAGGTGCTGCATTCCGGCCGCTACGGCACGCACGAGGAGATCGTGGGCGTGTCCGAGCTGCCCAGCCCGCTCACCCGCCGCCGGCCTCGCGTCCTGACGCTCGACGAGATCGAGCGGACCCTCGACGACTTCGCCCGCACCGCGGGCCTCGCCAGGGAAGCCGGCTACGACGCCGTGGAGATCATGGGCTGCGAAGGCTACCTGATCAACCAGTTCCTGGCTCCGCACACCAACACCCGTACCGATGACTGGGGTGGCACGCCCGCCCGCCGCCGCCGCTTCGCGGTGGAGGTCGTCCGCCGCGTCCGCGCATCCGCCGGCGAGGAGTTCCCGGTCGTGTTCCGCCTCTCCCTCGCGGACCTCGTGCCGGGTGGCCAGACCTGGCCCGAGGTCCTGGCCCTCGCGACCGAACTCGAAGCGGCCGGTGTCTCGGCGTTCAACACCGGGGTCGGGTGGCACGAGGCGCGCGTCCCCACGGTCGGCACGCACGTTCCCCGGGGGACGTGGCTCGGCTGGACGAGCGAACTGGCCCGGCACGCGGGGGTTCCGGTCTGCGCGTCGAACCGGATCAGCACCCCCGCGCTGGCCGAGAAGATCGTGGCGTCCGGCCAGGCCGCCCTGGTCGCCATGGCACGGCCCTACCTCGCCGACCCCGAACTGGCGGTCAAGGCGCGGCAGGGCCGGCCGGACGAGATCAACGTCTGCATCGGCTGCAACCAGGCTTGCCTCGACCGCGCCTTCGTCGGCGAGGCGGTGTCGTGCCTGGTCAATCCCCGGGCCTGCCACGAGACGCTCTTGCCGATCACCCCGGCTCCGCGCCGGCGGACCGTGGCCGTCGTCGGGGCCGGGCCCGCCGGGATGTCGGCCGCGATCACCGCCGCGGAACGAGGACTCGACGTCACGCTCTTCGAGCGCGACGCCCAGCTCGGGGGGCAGTTCCGGCTGGCCATGGCGATCCCGGGGAAAGAGGACTTCGCCGACTCCCTGCGGTACTTCACCACGCGCCTCGAGCGGTTGAACGTCGAGGTGCGCCTGGCCACTCAGGCGGACGGGAGCACCGTGGCGGGCTACGACGAGGTCGTCGTGGCGACCGGGGTCAGGCCACGAGTACCGGATCTGCCCGGCGTCGGCCTGCCGGGCGTCGCGACCTACGCGGAGGTCCTGTCGGGACGGTACGTGCCCGGCCACCGGGTCGCCGTGCTCGGAGCGGGCGGGATCGGGGTCGACGTGTGTCACTGGCTCACCCACTCGCCGGAGACGACCACGCAGTGGCTCGGCCGGTGGGGAGTCGACGAGCGCGGCGGGCGGCGCGGCGACCTGTCCGCGGCACCGGCTCCGCCGGCCGTCGCCCGCGAGGTGACGCTGTTCCAGCGCAAGCCGACGGCGATCGGACGGGGGCTGGGCAAGACCTCGGGGTGGGTGCACCGCCGGGCGCTGGAGCAGTACGGCGTGACCCAGGTGACGGGGGTGACCTACCGCGGGATCCGGTCCGCCGGAACGGGCCTCGCGGTCCGCTACGCCACGTCCGCGGGTGAGAACGAGCTGGCCGTGGACTCGGTCGTGCTCTGCACGGGCCAGGAGTCCGTCCGTGACTTCGCCGTGGCCGGCCCGGCCCGCCGAGCGCACGTGATCGGCGGGGCGGCGCTCGCCGCCGAGCTCGACGCCGAACGGGCGATCAGGCAGGGCGCCACGGTCGCCGCCCGCCTGTGACCCGAGCACGGATCCGAACGCATCCGCGCACCGACGGAGAGGAGATGGCCATGAAGCTTTCCACCGACGAGGTGTTCTCGTGACCCGGCCACTGGAAGGCGTCCGGGTCTTGGACCTCACCCGGCTGATGCCCGGGAACTACAGCACCTGGCTGCTTGCGTCGTTCGGCGCCGACGTCGTGAAGGTGGAGGACCCCGGCGCCGGGGACTACATGCGAGGCTTCGGGGTCCAGGTCAACGGCCAGGGTGCCCTCCACCACCTGGTGAACCGGGGCAAGCGTTCGATCGTGATCGACCTCAAGGCCGAAGAGGGCCGCGAGGCGTTCCTGCGGTTGGCCGACACCGCGGACGTGGTGGTCGAATCCTTCCGTCCGGGTGTGCTGGACCGCCTCGGAGTCGGCTTCGAGGTCTTGCGCCGGCGCAGGCCCCAGCTCGTCTACGCCGGCTTGTCGGGTTTCGGGCCGGCCGGGCCACTGGCGAACCGCGCCGCGCACGACCTGAACTACGTCGCCTTCTCCGGCCTCCTGCACCACCTCGGCTCGCCGGGATCGGCGCCTCCCGTTCCCCCGGTCCCGGTCGCCGACCTGATCGGAGGCGGGCTCAACACCGCGCTCGCGGTCATGGCGCTGCTGTTGCGTGCCAGGAACACCGGGGTCGGCGGGCGCGCCGACACCGCGATCGCGGAGGGAGCGGCCCTGATCCCGGCCAACCTGGTCGCGGATCTGCTCGCCGGGCTCGCCGAACCCGTCCAGGGCACATCGGAGTACGGCGGTGCGATCCCGGGCTATGCGATCTACGCGCTCCGGGACGGCTACGTCACCGTTGCCGCGGTCGAACCGCGGTTCTGGCGCAAGGTCTGTCAGCTGCTGGCGGAGCCGGAGCTGGTGGAGCGCGCCGGGGACGAGGAGTTCGTCAGGCAACGGCTGACCGCGCGGTTCGCCACGCTGTCCCGGGCCGAAGCGAGAGAGCTGTTCGCCGACGACGACACCTGTGTCGAGGTCGTGCAGGACTACACCGAGGCCTTCGCGTCACCGCACGCCAAGGAAGCAGGCTACCTCCGGGACATCCCGGGGCTGGACATGCCGGTTCCCGCGGCTCCCTACCTGATCGACGGGGCCCGCCCGGAAGAAACCACGGCCGCGCCGACGCAGGGCCAGCACACCCGGGAGGTGATGTCCGAACTGGGCTACAGCGACGCCGTCCTCGACGACCTGCAGCGGCGAGCCGTGCTGGCGCCCCGTGCGACCGACGGCTGACCGGGCGATGCGCGGATATCACGCCGGGTTCATCGCCGGGCATATTCCGCGGTTCTTCGGAACGAGTCAGCGTCGACCGGAAACGAATTCGGCAATGCGCTCCGCCGCTTCCCGTCCGCCGCCCAGTGCGGCAATGGTGGCCGCCTCGCGGCGCAATTGGTCCGCGTATGATTTCTCGATCCCCTGGCGGAGCAGAATCGCCGTTTGCCCCAGCGCCGACGCCGGGCCGGCCGCGATCGATGCCGCGAGTTCGTCCACCCGGCCGGGCAACCGCACGGCGGGGCAGACCTCGGTCACCAGACCCCATTCCCCGGCTTCGGCCGCGGTGAGAACGCGGCCGGTCAACGCGAACGCGGCAGCCCTCCGTGGCCCGACCACCCGTGGCAGCAAGGCACTCACTCCGCAGTCCGGCGACAACCCCACTCCGGGGTAGGCGAAGGTGAACTTCGCCGAATCCGCCGCCACCGCGATGTCCGCCGCCAGGACCAGGCCGATGCCCGCACCGGCTGCCGTCCCCTGCACCTGCGCGACCACCGGGACGGGCAGCCGCCGCAGCGCCTCGAGCGCCTCGTGCATCGTTCCGGCGAGTTCGGCGAGATATCCGGAACGGTCGGCGCCGGCGGCCATTTCCCCGACGTCACCGCCGGCGCAGAACAGTTTGCCGGTCGCCGCCAGCACCAGCACCCGAACCTGCTCGTTCCGCGCCGTTTCGGCGATCGCTTGCCCGAGAGCTCGTGCCACCGGGAGATCGAGCGCATTCGCCGATTCCGGGCGGTCGAGCGTGATTCTGGCGACGCCGTCCGCGACCGGATCGGTTCGAATGCTCATTCACGGCACTTTAATGCCATTCACCATGGCCGCCAAGAGGCAGCCCGTGCGCCGGCGAGCCGATGATCACGCGCCGGCGCGTGGTTCCGGCTCGGCGGTGAGCACGTCGTCGCTGAAGCCGGCCGCCAAGGCCCTCAGGGAGGCGTCGAGGTAGACCCTGAGGTCCGCGTCGGCGCGGGCGGACCAGCGGTCGTACGCCGCCCGGCACGCGGCGAGGACGGCATGACCGACGGCGAGCGGATACAGCGAGCCGGCCGGTTGCCCGCAGCGGCGCGCCACGAACGCCGACACCGCACGTTCCCAGGCGTCGTAGTGCACCGCGGAGCTGGCGACGAGTTCGGGGACGGAGCTGAGCAGGCTCATCCGCTGCCGCAGCTCGGGCACGTCTTCGGCCCGGTAGTGGTTGGCCTCGAGCACCGCCCGGCGCACGGCCTCCATCACCGGCAGCTCGCCGGGCATCTCCGCGAGGAGCCTGCGGATGGTCTCGACTTCGGTGTCGAATTCGTTCCACAGCACGTCGGACTTGGCGTCGTAGTAGCGGAAGAACGTCCGCCTGCTGACTCCGGCGGCGGCCGCGATCTGGTCGACGGTCGTCTCGTGGTAGCCCCGCTCGGTGAACAGGCGCAGGGCGACGAGTTCCAGCTCACGGGCGCTCGTTCCCGGCGGGCGGCCACGGCGGGATCCGGACACCGCGCGAGCGTCAGCCGTCATGAGAGCACCGCTTCGTCGGAAGGCTTGCTTCTGGCACACGGTGACATTACCCTCCTGATATTCGTCACAGAGTGCCGAATACCTCCGACCGTGCCGAAGGAGTCACCATGACGGAGCAGACCACCGCGACACCCGAACCGGCCACGGAGGAGATCGTGGCCGAGGAGCTGCTCGTCGAAGAGGTCTCGATCGACGGCATGTGCGGTGTCTACTGAGGACCCGCGCGCGGCGTTCGACCTGGACGGCGCCTGGGAACTGGACAGCCGGGTGTCGATCCGGCCCGAACGGTTCGGCGCCCTGCTCTACCACTTCGGCACCCGGCGGCTCTCGTTCCTGAAGAGCCGCACCCTGCTGGACGTCGTCCAGGCGCTGACCGAAGTCCCGACCGCCCGCGCGGCCTGCACCCGGGCCGGGGTCCCCCCGGCCGAGCTACCCCGCTACCGCACCGCCCTGGCCGCGCTGGCCGCGTCGCGGATGATCCACCCGAGGAGCGTGTGATGTCCCTTGTGGACGAATTCCAGTCCGGCCTCGACGCACCCATCTGCCTCACCTGGGAACTGACCTACGCCTGCAACCTCTCCTGCGTGCACTGCCTTTCCTCCTCCGGACGCCGGGATCCGCGCGAGCTGTCCACCGCCGAGTGCAAGGCGCTGATCGACGAGTTCGAGCGCATGCAGGTCTTCTACGTCAACATCGGCGGCGGCGAGCCGACTGTGCGCTCTGACTTCTGGGAACTGGTCGACTACGCCACCGAACACCACGTCGGCGTCAAGTTCTCCACCAACGGCATCAAGATCACCCCCGAGGTGGCCCGGCGGCTCGCGGCGAGCGACTACGTCGACGTCCAGATCTCCCTCGACGGCGCCACCGCCGAAGTCAACGACCACGTCCGCGGCCCCGGCTCCTACGCCACCGCGATCCGCGCCATGCAGCACCTGGCCGACGCCGGCTTCGAAAACTTCAAGATCTCCGTCGTGGTCACCCGCCACAACGTCGGCCAGCTCGACGAATTCAAAGCCATCGCCGACCGCTACCGGGCCCAGCTGCGCATCACCCGGCTGCGGCCGTCCGGCCGGGGCGCGGACACCTGGGACGAGCTGCACCCGACCGCCGCCCAGCAACGCTCGTTGTACGACTGGCTGGTCGCGCACGGCGAAAACATCCTCACCGGCGACTCGTTCTTCCACCTCGCCGGCTTCGGCGACGGCGGCCTCCCGGGCCTGAACCTCTGCGGCGCCGGGCGCGTGGTGTGCCTGGTCGACCCGGTCGGCGACGTCTACGCCTGCCCGTTCGCCATCCACGACACCTTCCTCGCCGGCAACGTCCGCGGCGACGGCGGCTTCACCCGCGTCTGGCGGGAATCCGAACTGTTCACCGAGCTGCGCGCCCCGCAAAGCGGCGGCGCCTGCACCTCGTGCCCGGCGTTCGACGCCTGCCGCGGCGGTTGCATGGCCGCCAAGTTCTTCACCGGCCTTCCGCTCGACGGCCCGGACCCGGAATGCGTCCGTGGCCACGGCGAACTCGCCCTCGCCGGTGTCACCAGCGTCCCGGCGCGGTCGCCCGGCCACTCCCACCGCAAGCGCAAGCCGGTCCCGGTCACCATCGGGATGCGCCGCCCACCCGAACGGGCCTGCGACGAAAGCCCGCTCGCCGGGTTCCGCCCCTGACATGCGGCTCGCAGACCTGACCTGGCCCGAAGTGCCGGCCTCGGCGATCCTGGCGGTGCCGGTCGGCGCCACCGAGCAGCACGGCCCCCACCTGCCGCTGAGCACGGACACCGACATCGCGCTCGTCCTGTGCGACCGGCTGGCCGCCCACCGCCCGGACGTCCTGGTGGCCCCGCCGGTGGCCTACGGGTCCAGCGGAGAGCACGCGGGATTCGCCGGCACGCTGTCGATCGGACAGGAAGCCACCGAGCTGCTGCTCGTCGAACTCGGCCGCTCGGCGACCGAAACGTTCCCCCGCATCCTGTTCGTCTCCGCGCACGGCGGCAACGCCGGGCCGGTCGCGCGGGCGGTGGCCCGGCTGCGCGCGGAATCCCGGGACGTCGAAGTCTTCCAGCCGCGCTGGGCGGGTGACCCGCACGCCGGACGGCCGGAAACCGCGCTGCAGCTGGCGTTGCGGCCGGACGCGGTCCGGATGGACCGGGCAGCGCCCGGGGACCCGCGACCGCTCGGCGAACTGCTGCCGCTGCTGCTGGACGGCGGTGTGCGGGCCGTCACCGCGACCGGCGTGCTCGGGGACCCGACCGGCGCGACCGCACCGGAAGGCCTCGCCTTGCTGGAAACGCTGACCGCCCAGCTGGTGTCCCATGTGGACGGCTGGACATGACCGCGCGGACGGCGCTCGTCACCGGCGCGGCCCGGGGAATCGGGGCCGCGACCGTCCGGCGCCTGGCCGGCCAGGGGTACGCGGTGCTCGCCGTCGACGTCGCCGAGGACGATCCGGCCCTGCCGTATCCGATGGGAACCAAAGCCGAGCTGGCCGCCGTCGCCGAACGTGCGGGCGCCGAGGCTTTCGTCGCCGACGTCAGGGACTCCTCGGCCATGGCGGCCGCGGTCGCCGAGGCGGAACGCCGGTGGGGCGGGCTCGACGTCGCCGTCGCGGCGGCAGGCGTCATCGCCGGGGGCGTGCCGCTGTGGGAAGTACCGCCGGAACAGGAGAAGGCCGTGCTCGAGGTGAACCTCAACGGCGTGGTCAACCTGGCCCGCGCGGCAGTGCCCGCCCTGCTGCGGCGGCCACGCCCCCGATCCGGGCGATTCCTCGCGATCGCTTCGGCCTCGGCGACCCGCGGACTGCCGATGCTGGCCGCCTACTGCGCGGCGAAGGCGGCGGTCGCGGGGCTCGTCCGCGCGCTCGGCGCCGAGCTCGGCGACTCCGGTGTCACCGCGAACGCGGTCAGCCCCGGCTCCACCGACACCCCGATCCTGGCCGAGAGCGCCCGCCTCTACGACCTGCCGGCCGCCCAGGCGTTCGCCGCGCAGCAACCGGCCGGCCGCCTGCTCGACCCGGATGAAGTCGCCGCCGTGCTCGCCTTCCTCGCCGGCCCGGACAGCAGCGCGATGACCGGAGCCGTCGTCCCCGTGGACGGAGGTCTGGCCCTGTGACCGCGCCCCTGCCCCACGGGTTCCGCGTCAGCCTCGACCCCGGTACCCGGGAACTCGCGCCCGGCCTGCTCTTCGGCGGTTCCCCGGCCCGGGTCCTGCGCCTGACCGCGACCGGGCAAGCCGCCTGGCGAGCGCTGGCCGGCGGTCCTGTCGGCTCGGCCGCAACCGGCACGCTCGCCCGGCGCCTCACCGACGCCGGTCTCGCCCACCCCGTCCCACCCGCCGCCACCGCCCCGGACGTCACCGTGGTCATCCCCGTCCACGGCCGCGCCGGACTCCTTGCCCGCTGCCTGGCCGCCGTCGGCGGCAACCATCCGGTCCTCGTCGTCGACGACGCCTCCCCCGACCCCGTCGCCATCGCCGCGGTCGCCGCCGCGCACGGCGCGAAACTGCTCCGCCGGGACACCAACGGCGGCCCCGCGGCGGCCCGGAACTCGGCCATGGCGCAGGTGCGGACCGCGCTGATCGCGTTCCTCGACAGCGATTGCGTCCCCACCCCCGGCTGGGCCGCCACGCTGGCCACGCACTTCGCCGACCCGCTGGTGGCCGCGGTCGCCCCGCGCGTGCGACCGCTCGCCCCGGACACGTGGGCCGGTCGCTACTCCCGCGCCGCCAGCGCCCTCGACCTCGGTGGGCAACCCGCCCGCGTCGCGCCCGGCACCCGGATGTCCTACGTGCCCACCGCAGCGCTGGTCGTCCGCCGTCGCGCGCTCGAAGAGGTGGCTCGCGACGGGGCCGTGTTCGACCCGGCCATGCGCGTCGGAGAAGACGTCGAGCTGGGCTGGCGGCTGCACGACGCGGGCTGGCGGATCCGCTACGACCCCGCCGTGCACGTCGAGCACCACGAGCCCGAAACCTGGTCCCGGATCCTCGCGCGCCGCGCGCGGTACGGAACTTCGGCGGCGCCGCTGGCCCGGCGCAGGCCGGCCGCGATGGCGCCCCTGGCCCTGCACGCGTGGCCGGCGCTGACCGTCGCCG
>Ga0207678_10000115_pt1 | contig 66130 bp, 57 predicted proteins | sample KBSC63metaG_FD_184319 | JGI IMG/M metagenome (GOLD analysis project Ga0207678, IMG submission 184319) | Corn rhizosphere microbial communities from Kellogg Biological Station, Michigan, USA - KBS C6-3 metaG (SPAdes) (version 2) | ecosystem: Host-associated > Plants > Roots > Rhizosphere > Soil ... | reverse complement strand
GAAGGCCGGGGCTCACACGTTCGAGGATGACGAAGTATGAAATTCACGCTTTCTTGGCTTAAGGATCATCTCGACACCAAGGCGTCCGTCGATGAGCTGGCGACGACGTTGTCGGCGATCGGGCTCGAGGTCGAAAGCGTCGAAGACCCGGCGAAGGCGCTCGGCGGATTCACGATTGCTCGTATCGTCGAAGCCAAGAAGCATCCGAACGCCGACAAGTTGCAGGTCGTGCAGGTCGAGGTCGCCAAGGGTCAGCCGTTGATGGAAGTCGTCTGCGGCGCACCGAACGCGCGCGCCGGCATGGTTTCAGTATTCGCGCCGCTCGGCACCTACATTCCCGGCTCGAAGATCACGCTTGAGAAGAAACCGGTGCGCGGCGTCGTGTCGAACGGCATGATGTGTTCGGCGGCCGAGCTCGAGCTTTCGGACGACAGCGAGGGCATATTCGACCTACCGGCCGAATGGGCTTCCCGCATCGGCCAATCCTACATCGACGTAGCCGGCCTCAACGATCCCGTCTTCGAAGTAAAGCTGACGCCGAACCGGCCGGACTGCACGGGCGTGCGCGGCATTGCCCGCGACCTCGCGGCGGCGGGGCTCGGCACGCTGAAGCCTGAGCCGAATCTCGGACCGATCAAAGAGACGTTCGATTGCCGGATTGCGGTGAAACTCGAATTCAGCCCGGAGACGGCGAATGCCTGTCCCGTCTTTGCCGCACGCACGATCAAAGGCGTGAGTAACGGTCCGTCACCGGACTGGCTGCAGAACCGGTTGAAGGCCGTCGGTCTGCGCCCGATCAATGCGCTCGTCGACGTGACGAACTACATCAGCCAGGATCGCGGCCGGCCGCTGCACGTCTACGACGCCGACAAAATCAAAGGTGCGATCCGCGCGCGTCTGGGCAAGCCGGGCGAAAAGTTCTTAGGGCTCGACGGTAAGGAGTACAGAGTCGACGAGACGATGTGCGTCATCGCGGACGATGCGGGGCCGCTCGGCCTCGGCGGCGTCATGGGCGGCGAGAGCACGGGCTGCACCCCGACGACCAAAAACGTGCTGATCGAGAGCGCGTGGTTCGATCCACTCAGAACGGCAGCAACGGGGCGCAAAACGGGCCTCGTGACCGACGCGCGCTATCGTTTCGAGCGAGGCGTCGATCCGGCAACGGTGCGGCCGGGGCTCGATCTCGCGACTGACATGATCCTGAAACTCTGCGGCGGCGAAGCATCGAAAGCCAAGGTCGCGGGAAAAGAGCCGATCGAGGCGCGCGTCATTCCGTTCGATTTCGCGCGCGTCGAAAAGCTGACCGGCGTCAAACTTTCCGATGCCGAAATCTCGAAGACGCTGAAGGCCCTAGGCTTCAAGATCGATGGCAAGCCGAACGCTTCGAAGGTAACCGTGCCGACATGGCGTCCCGACGTTCACGGGGGCGCCGATCTCGTTGAAGAAGTCGTACGCATCGCCGGGCTCGACCGTGTACCAGCGACGCCTTTGCCACGCGCGCACGGCATCACGCGCGCCGTATTGACCGAAAAACAGAAGCGGGCGCGCCGCACACGCCGCCTGCTCGCAAGCCGCGGCTTCGTCGAGGCGGTGACGTGGAGCTTCATTCCGAAAGACCAGGCGACGCATTTCGGCGGCGGTGCTCCGGCGCTCGATCTCGCGAATCCGATTTCTACGGAAATGTCGTCGATGCGGCCTGGCCTGCTGGCTGGCCTGCTGACGGCGGTCACCCGCAACCGCAATCGCGGGACTGCCGATGTGGCTCTGTTCGAACTTGGCCAAGCCTATCGCGGCGACAAGCCGGAAGATCAATATTTGAGCGCCGCGGGCGTTCGCGCCGGAACAGCGACGCTCGATGGTGCAGGACGCCATTGGGACGGCAAGGCGGAAGCCGCCGGCCTCTTCGAGGTCAAGGCAGACGTATTCGCCGCGCTTGCCGCGCTTGGGGTCGACGCGAACAAGGCGCAGATCACGCGTGATTGCCCGGCGTGGTACCATCCGGGGCGTTCGGGCACGCTGAGACTGGGACCGAAAACGATCCTCGCGTATTTCGGTGACGTTCATCCCGCGACGCTGAAGGCCCTCGATGTCGAAGCGCCTGTCGCGGCCTTTGAGATCTTCCTCGACACTCTGCCGCCAGAAAGAAAGAAGTCGCGCGCTAAATCGGCGCTTACCGCATCAGATCTATTGCCGGTGACGCGCGATCTGGCGTTCATCGTGCCGAAGGATGTTGCGGCCGGCGATCTCGTCAAGGCGGCGCAGAACGCCGACAAAGGGCTCGTTCGCGTCGTTACCGTCTTCGATGTGTTCGAGGGCGGCAGTCTGGCGGCCGAGGGCAAGAAGTCGATTGCGATTGAAGTCACTATTCAGCCCACGACTGAAACCCTGACCGACCAGGCGATCGAAACGATAACGCAAAAAATCGTTGCAGATGTTAAGAGAGCTACCGGCGGCGAATTACGTTCCTAATTCGCCGGACGTGACTTTGCGCGCATGAGGCCCACATGAATCTCGCTGCACCCGAAGCCGCTTCGACGACTGAGACGAAGCTCCATCGCATCATCATTGTCGGCGGCGGTGCCGGCGGCCTCGAACTTGCAACGCAGCTCGGCGATAAGCTGGGTCGAAAAGGCAAGGCGGAGATCACGCTCGTCGATCGGGCCCGCACGCATATCTGGAAGCCGCTGTTGCACGAGATCGCCGCCGGAAGCATGGACACCGGACGCCATGAGCTGCCCTATCAGGCGCAGGGGCATTGGCACGGCTTCCAATATCGCTATGGCGAGATGATTGGCATCGACCGCGCCAACAAGCGCATTCACCTCGCTCCGACGCACGACGAGGATGGCCGCGAAATTACGCCGGATCGCTGGTTCAGCTATGACACGCTCGTCATTGCCATCGGCAGCATCTCGAGCGACTTCGGCACGCCCGGCGTCAAGGAGCATGCGATCATGCTCGACACGCCCGAACAAGCCGAGAAATTCAATCGGCGCCTGCTCAACGCTTGCGTGCGTGCCTACGCGCAGCCGGGTCCCATCAGGCCCGGCCAGCTGCACGTTGCCATCATCGGCGCCGGTGCGACGGGCATCGAGCTTTCGGCCGAATTGCATCACGCGGCGCGCGGCCTCGTTGCTTTCGGGCTCGATAAGATCGATCCCGAAAAGGACATCAAGATCACGGTGATCGAAGCTGCGCCACGCATTCTGCCGGCGCTGCCTGAGCGGATTTCAGAGGCCACGAGCAATATTCTGAAGAAGCTCGGCGTCGAGGTTCGCGTCGACAGCCGCGTGACGAGCGTGACCGACCAGGGCGTCAATCTCGCCAACGGCGACTTCATTCCGTCAGAACTTGTGGTCTGGGCGGCAGGCGTCAAAGGACCGGACGTTCTGGCCAAGCTCGATGGCCTCGAGGTCAGCCGCTCCAACATGCTGGTCGTCAAGCCGACGCTGCAAACGACACGAGACGACAACATCTTCGTCATCGGCGACGCCGCCTACCTGGTCCAAGATGGTGAGACAGCAGCGGTCCCGCCGCGCGCGCAGGCCGCACATCAGCAATCGACGCACTTGGTGCGCCAGCTTCAACGCCGCATCAACGGCGACAGGCAGCTGACGCCCTTCAAGTATCGCGACTTTGGTTCGCTGGTTTCGCTCGGCAACTATTCGACGGTCGGCAATTTGATGGGCTTCATCTCCGGCAAGTCGATGCGCATCGAAGGCTGGTTCGCGAAAATAATGTATCGCTCATTGTACAAGATGCACGAAGTGGCGCTTCACGGCCCCATCAAGGTGACGCTCGATAGCGTCTCGCGTCTGCTGACGCGGCGCACCGAGCCGCAAGTCAAGCTGCACTAGAGCAGCGGCCAATTCGTTTAATCTCGTGGCTGGGCTGGACCTAGCCATACAGAGCCCGGTGAAGAAGACCCCTAACGGGAGAGGCGGCCATGACGTCGTGACTGGACGCCCGGCCGCTCAACTCACTCGAGTGAACTCTGGGTCCGGCCGCGCAGGGCATTCAGCAATTCGGCGGTGGGGTAGCTATCCGCCGGCAGGCCAAACTTAATCTGCATTTGTTTGACGGCCTTGCGCGTGCCGGCCCCTAGCTTGCCGTCGATCTCGCCGACGTCGAGTCCACGCCGCCGTAGGAGTTGCTGCAGCTCCTTGGTCTGCTCATAACTCAACGAGTCGACGTTGCCGCCGCTGGAGCGGCCGAGGCTCGGTGCACCGGCCATACGGTCTGCGAGGTGCGCCGCCGTCATCGCGTACGTCAACGACTGGTTCCACTGCGTATAGACGCGGAAATTGGGGTACGCGAGGAAAGCCGGACCATTGCGGCCCATCGGAAGCAGCAGCGAGGCTTGGAGACCGTCGGCCGGAAGCTTATTCGCTACCCCTTCCACACCCCATTCGACCCATTGCGAGCGCGGCAGCAGGATGTCGAGATCGGCCTTGTCCCAAGGCAGCTCTTTCGTCAGATGAACTTCTTCCAGCCAAGGCTCACCGCGCTGCCAGCCCATCGAGGCTATGAACTTCGCTGTCGATCCGATGATGTCCGGAATATCGCGGATAAGGTCGCGACGACCGTCGTTGTCGTAGTCGACGGCGTAATTGTAATAGTGCTGCGGCAGGAATTGCGTCTGGCCAAGTTCGCCGGCCCAGGAACCGATCATTTCGTTGGGCTTGAGGTCGCCGCGCTCGATGATCTTCATTGCCGCCTTCAGCTCTCCGCGGAAGAGATCGCCCCGCCGGCAGTCCCAGGCAAGGGTCAGCAGTGAACGCATGACCGGAAGGTCGCCCATGCCGCCGCCAAAGTCGCTTTCGAGCGCCCAGAAGGCAGTGATGACCGGGCCCGGCACTCCGAAATCTTTTTCAGCGCGTTCAAAGATCGGCCGGTATTTTTTCAAGTAGACGCGACCGGTCTGCTCACGGCTTTTCGTTGCGATCTTGAAATAAAATTGGATGAAGGTCTGCGTGAAGAAGCCTTGCTTGCGGTCGCGCGCAATGACGCTCATATCCGGCGTCATGCCACCAATGGCCGCTTCGATCGTGCGTGGTTGAATACCCTCGGAGACGGCTTCGCGCTTAAAATCCTCGATCCAGCTGCTGAAGGGCACCGTGTTCTGACAATTCCGCTTGTTGGCCGCCGGCGGCGGCGTGTTCTCGGCGCTGGCGTTCCCGGCCATCGTTGCAAGCACGAGCATCGCGAACGTTAAAACGTGAAAAACTGCGCGCATGGGAATGCCTTCACCCGTTGAATGGCCGGCACTGTGCCACCGGCGGCGACTGCGTCAAGAGACTATGGCTTCAGTGAGGCTTATCGCGGCGTAATGTCTGGAACACGGCCGAATTAGACAGTGACTTCGCGTCAGATATTTGTTCCACCGCGTTTTCTTCAGACGAAGCGCTCTTAGGCGTTGCCGATCAGGACGCCGACCGCAAAGACGATGGAGCCGCCGACGACCACCTCGAGCGCAGCCCTGAAGAACCTAGTATCCATAAATCGGGCGCGTATTCCGGCGATGATCCACAGCTCGACGAAGACGATGGCGATAGCGATCGTCGTCGCTGTCCGGAAGTCGGAGATGAGATAGGGCAGCGTGTGGCCAAGGCCGCCGAGCGCGGTCATCAATCCGGTAACGCCGCCACGAACCCACGGATTGCCGCGGCCGGAAATCTGGCCGTCGTCGGCAAGAGCCTCGGCGAAGGCCATCGAAATTCCCGCGCCGACGGACGCCGCAAGGCCGACAAGAAATGTCTGCCACGTGTTGTGAGTTGCGAACGCCGCGGCGAAGATCGGCGCGAGAGTTGAAATCGAGCCGTCGATCAAACCGGTCAAGCCCGGCTGCACATACTGGAGGACAAATGCGCGGCGTTCTGCTTTCGATTCTGCAGCTTTCGCATCCTTCGTCAGCTCGTGCTCCGACAGCTGATGCGCTAGGCCGATGTGTTGATCTTCCGCGGCGATCAGATCGCCGAGCAGCTTGCGAATTTCCGCATCGGATGCGCGCTCGAGCGCTGACCCGTAAAAGCTGCGCGTCTCCAGTTCGATGGCTTCGGCTTGCTGGCGCACTTTCGCGAGGCCCAGCGGGCGGACCGTCCAAATCGGATCGTGGCGCACGAGACCGGACACGTCCTGGCGCCGGATCAGCGGGATGTGGTCTCCGAATTTCTGACGAAAGAGATCGATTAGCCAACGGCGGTGCAGGTTCTCCTCGTCCGCCATCTCGGTGAAAACCTTGGCCGATGCCGGATAGTCGGCCCCGAGGCCGGCGGCATAATCAGCGTAGATGCGGCCGTGTTCCTCCTCGAGGGAGATGGCCAGAGCCAGGATTTCGCGCTGATCAAGGTCGGTGAACCGCCGCCGCATCGAAAGACCTTCTGAAAGGCACGGAACGCATGCCGAGCGCAGATTAGAATAGTTCTAATCTCTATCCCACATCTTGGCGGGACGCAATCCTCGAGAAGGCCGGTAATGTGGACGCGAACGGCGAACGTTTCCTTGAACAGAAAGTCGTTTCTCCTTGCGACGCGCCAAGCGCCTCTGAAAGCTGGGGGCGATTTCACAGTTTGCCCACACGCGGCGTACCGGATGCAAAACCGCGCACGTCAACTGGCACGCGGACAAATTAAAGCGCCGGTCCTTGCGAAACCGGCGCCCAAATCTCAGAACCGCGTTTAACGGCTTACCTCGAGTTGGTCTTATTGCTCGAAGAGCTGCCCTTGTTCATGGCGCTTTGCTGCGCATCCATCCAAGTCGACATCGCCTGCTGCCAGCCCTTCTGCCACATCTCGGCGGCCTGCATCCAGAATTGGATCGGAGCCATCTGCGCCGATCCGAGATCCGGCATTCCAGGGAACATGCCAGGACCGACCCCGGGGAATTGCGAAGACGCGTTCGCGGCTCCAAAGCCCGGTATATTCGGGAAGTTCGGGAAGTTTGGAAATTGGGCCGGCGTTCCAAGCGATTTTGCCTGTTTCTCCCAAATGCCCATGACCTGATCGACGGCCTGAAGCTGCATTCTTGACGCGTTCTGCATCTGCTTGCGGCTGAGTTCGACAAAATCAGTGGGCCAGCCAAGCGCCTTGGCGGCCTCCGACATCTTGTCGAACACGGCGTCACTGTTTTTCTCGCTGATTTCGGCAAGCTCCGAGCGCCAGTTCGACATCGCATCGAAGGCTTGTATGACGGCTTTACGGCTATCCTCGCCAAGCTTGGTGAAGGCGGGATTGGCATCGAACGGTGAATTCGCCATATCGTTCTCTCCCGGCGTTCTATGCATTGGTCTTGGTCGTTTGTCGCACACGGGCGTCAAACTGGCCAGCCTTAGCGTGATGGGGCTATGCCGCGATGCGGCGATGCGGCCGGCGCGCGAACGGGCTCCCTGGCGTAACGCCCCTTTTGCCCTGTGGTTCCGGGTGCTATGAGCCCCGCCCATGACCGACATCGCACGCATTCGTAATTTCTCGATAATTGCTCACATCGATCACGGGAAATCGACCCTGTCCGACAGGCTAATCCAGCTCTGCGGCAACGTCACCAATCGCGAGATGAAAGAACAGATCCTCGATTCGATGGACATCGAACGCGAGCGGGGCATCACGATCAAGGCCCAGACCGTTCGTCTCGACTATCTCGCGAAGGACGGGAACACCTATCAGCTAAATCTGATGGACACGCCCGGCCACGTCGATTTTGCCTACGAAGTCTCGCGGTCGCTCGCGGCGTGCGAAGGCGCGATCCTCGTCGTCGACGCAAGCCAGGGCGTCGAGGCGCAAACACTCGCCAACGTCTACCAGGCCCTCGACAACAATCTCGAAATTCTGCCCGTGCTGAACAAGATCGATCTTCCGGCCGCCGACGCCGATCGCGTCAAACAGCAGATCGAGGACGTCATCGGGATCGACGCCTCAGGTGCCATCGGGGTTTCGGCCAAAACCGGTCTCAACGTCGAGGCCGTGCTCGAGGCCATTGTCGAACGTTTGCCGCCGCCCAAGGGCGACGGATCAAAGCCGCTGAAGGCCATGCTCATCGACAGTTGGTATGACGCTTATCTCGGCGTCATCGTTCTGGTTCGCGTTATCGACGGCCACTTGAAGAAGGGCCAGCGCGTCAAGATGATGGCGACGGACGGCAGCTACCAGGTCGATCGCGTCGGAATTTTTAGACCAAAGCAGGAAACCGTCGATCGGCTTGGGCCTGGCGAAGTCGGGTTTTTCACCGCGGCGATCAAGGAAGTCGCCGACACGCGCGTCGGCGATACCGTGACGGACGAGAAAAATCCGACGTCGGAAGCCCTGCCGGGATTCAAGCCGGCGCAGCCCGTCGTCTTCTGCGGACTTTTTCCCGTCGACGCCGCGGATTTCGAAGACCTGCGCGACGCCATGGGCCGCCTACGCCTCAATGATGCAAGCTTTTCGTTCGAGACGGAAAGCTCCGCGGCACTGGGCTTCGGCTTCCGTTGCGGCTTCCTCGGGCTGCTGCATCTCGAAATCATCACCGAACGACTCGAGCGCGAATTCAATCTCGATCTCATCACAACCGCGCCTAGCGTCATCTATCATCTGCATATGAACGACGGCACGATCATCGAAATGCACAATCCGGCCGACATGCCGGACGTCGTCAAGATCGATCATATCGAGGAGCCCTGGATCGAAGCCACGATCCTGGTGCCGGACGATTATCTCGGCGCCGTTTTGAAGCTTTGCCAGGATCGGCGCGGCCGCCAGAAGCAACTGACTTACGCCGGTTCGCGCGCCATGGTGATCTACGAGCTGCCGCTGAACGAAGTCGTGTTCGATTTCTACGACCGCCTGAAAAGCGTGTCGCGCGGCTACGCATCGTTCGATTATCACATCGTGGGTTACGAGGAAGGCGACCTCGTCAAGTTGTCGATCCTCGTCAATGGCGAGCCAGTCGACGCCCTCTCGATCATCGTCCACAAGGCGCGGGCTGAAAGCCGCGGCCGCTCGATGTGCGAAAAGCTGAAGGATCTGATCCCGCCTCACCTCTTTCAGATTCCGATTCAGGCGGCGATCGGTGCCAAGGTCATCGCGCGCGAAACGATCCGGGCGCTGCGCAAGGACGTTATCGCAAAATGTTACGGCGGCGACATTACGCGCAAGCGCAAACTTCTCGACAAGCAGAAGGCCGGCAAGAAGAAGATGCGGGAATTTGGCAAGGTCGAGATACCGCAGGAGGCCTTCATCGCCGCGCTCAAGATGGACGAGAATTGATAGGAGCGCTTATCGTCCGGCTCTCCAGTAGCGGTATTGCGCGGCCCGGCGCTGGCGAAACTCGATGTCCGGAGGGCGGGACGAACCCGTATCGCACCACGGATTACCGTAATAGCCGTAGCGACCGTTGATCGGCGTGCAATCGCGTTCGACGCGATCGGCATGCAACCGCTTCGCCTTATAGCCACCTGCCTCGGCCGGCGCCCATCCGAGCGACATGGCCGCCATCGCGCCAGCTAATACAAAAACAATCCTGAACATTTTCGCGCTGACCTTTTCACCGTAGCCGGTCACGGACACATGCTCGGGCACATAGGGACACCGGCGCCGGATTGCCATAGCGCCGGTGGTCGCGGCATCGCCGATTCAAATGGTCCGGTGCGAAAGGCTTACGGCAGACGCCCGAAGCTGAACAGACCGTAAAGCCAAGCCGCAACGGCCCCAAAGCCGGCTGCGATGCAAAGTATCGGCACGATCTCGCTGACGTTGCCATCGAGCAAAGGCGACGACCTGTGAGCCAGATACGGCACGGTTAAAAATGCCGCGATCAGACCTGGGCCGATCAAGCCGAGGATAGCGCCGCGGATGGTCATCATGCCTTGCGGCTTCCACCCGAGTATCAAGCCGAAAAGAGCGCCCCAGAGGCCACCGGTCACCGCGGTACTTGCGATCCACGGCAGAACGACTTCCGGAACGACCAAACTCTGCACGGGCTCCGTGCTCCACGGAATTTCGCTCCAGCCCGTCCAATACTGCACAAAGAGCCAGCTTATGAACTCCTGCACCGTCACTGCCGCGATCGCACCGGCGATGAATCCCACCACGATACTTTTCAAGGCATTCATAGTCGTTCCCCTTCTTGACCGTTCCCTGTGCCCGCCGTTCTAGCGCGACCATAATGCTCTGTCTTCCCCGACCGCTCCAAAGTTTGGTGTGTGATCTACAAAATCGAGCCGACCCGATTTGCGGTTTCGGCGCTGACTTTTGCTCGGTGTGACACGACCCGCCTCATTTCCGCCCTTTGCATCCCGCTTTGAGTGTGCGCCGCACAACCGGGCCGCATGTCGCCACGCGACGGGGCTCCACCCAACTCGACTTAGAGCTGGCCGCGGCATCCGGGTAGCTGGCGCTCGCGGCTTCCCTTCACCCTGACAACGCCGTTGCAGAGCTTCGGCCACTGCTGCCCGCCCAAGGGCGTGGCCAGGCGTTGATTTGGGTTTTTTCCATCACTGAACAGAACGAAGGACTTCCCATGCGTAAGGGTTCTATTGCTGTGCTTTCACTACTGCTTGCGGCCGCATTTGTACCGACCGCCGTCGAGGCCAGGTCGTACTCCGACAACGGCTACCGATACTCGCGTCACGCGAAAACCAGTCACCGGCACTCCGGCCACCGGTATTCCAGAAATACCTCCGGTATCTCCACAACGTGCCTGACGTCCGCCGCCCGCAACCTGCTCGGCCGGATTCGAAGCCACTTCGGAAATGTCGAACTCGTCTCGACCTGCCGTCCGGGCGCTCGCATCGCAGGCACCAGGACACCGTCGAAGCATGCTTCCGGCCAGGCCATCGATTTCCGCGTACGGGGTAGAAAAAGCGAGGTCGTCAGATGGCTGATCGCTAACCACCACTCCGGCGGCGTCATGACCTATAACGACATGGACCACATCCACGTTGATGTCGGCCCGCACTTCGTGGCCTTGAACCGTCCAAGCGGACGCACCTGACAGGCGCCTGGCGGGCGCCTCAGGGGGGCCCGCCAATTCTTCCTTCCAGCGTCGTAAACGGTATCCCCGGGGCGCCGTGAAACCGGCGGAATTTCAAGGCTCTGGGCTCGGTCGTTCAAGCCGAAATGGGCCTGCGGCGATCTTGCCTTTCCCGCGGGAGCAAGGCATATAGTCGCCATCGAACACGCCTTGGCTTACTCTTCGACAGCGCTACCGCCTGCCTCTAAGACGTCTCCATCGCGCGATTTGATGGCCTCCGTCATTCTGCCGGAGGACGCCTGTTTGCTTTGGAGGCAATTGATGTCGAACGGGACGGTGAAGTGGTTCAATGGCCAAAAAGGTTACGGCTTTATTCAACCGGAAGAAGGTGGCAACGATGTTTTCGTTCACATTTCTGCCGTTGAGCGGGCCGGCCTTCAGTCGCTGCGCGAAGGCCAAAAGATCTACTTCGAAACCGAGCGTGGACGAAACGGCAAGATCGCTGCCGTGAACCTTCGTCCGCTCTAAGGATTTCGAGACCACTCCACGCATGCGGGGAGCAGCTCGTCTGCTCCCCGCTTTTCATATTTAGGTTCAGACAAAAGAGGGTTCAGGAGACCGGATGGCGAAAGAAGAAATGCTCGAGTTCGAGGGCGTGGTGGCCGAGGTTCTGCCCGACGCCCGTTGCCGCGTGAAGCTCGACAACGGGCATGAGGTGATCGCGTACACCTCGGGACGGATGAAGAAAAACCGCATCCGTATTCTTGCTGGCGACCGTGTGACGGTCGAGATGACGCCATACGATCTCACCAAAGGCCGCATCAACTTCCGTCACAAAGACGGGCGTCCGGGAAGCAGTGGTGACGGCGCAGTTGCAGGCACGGCGCGTTCGAGCGGCGGCCCACCGCGTCGCGGCGGGCGCTAATCCGCCCGCTCCGAAGGGCGTTCAATAAACTTCTGCAAAACGACGTTTAAGCAGCCTAACCTTCAACTGATCGCAGCTTCGTGCCGCCGGTGGCCGGCGCCGAGACGCTGGGCCACCCAAAACCACGCGAGCACCATCGGCATCGCGACCGCTGCAGTGGTGCTCGCAGCGAAGCCCGCCCCTCCGCTTAGAAATGCATATAGCCACCCCGACGTCGCGTCGCCGCCACGAAAGACGACGGTGTCGATAAAGTTCTGAACCTTGTATTTTTCATCCGTCGTCGCGAGCGTGTAGAGGACCTTTATTGCCGGATTTGCGAGCGAAAACGCCACGACGCGCTCGGCGACCATCACGGCGGCTACCACCCACAGCGCCGCATCGAAACTGAGAGCGAGCGTGCCGAGCAGCGCAGTTGCCGGAAGCGCGATCAACGCCGTCGTCAATCCGAAGCGGCGCAGAACTCTGGCCGTGCCAAAGACCTCGATCAAGAATGTCGCGACGCTGACCGTCAGATCGCGGCCCGAAAAAAACGCGATACGCGCGGCGCTGTCCGGAATCGAAAGCGCGACGAGGCGCGCCTGTTCCAAATAAAAAAACGTACCGACGACGTTCGCCAGAAAGACGAACAGCGCAATGCGTGCAAATATCGGCGTCGTCAAAACCTTCACGGCGCCTTCGAGGATGCCGCCGCCTGCAGGCTCCATTTCGCGTTCGTTTCTCTTCGGCCGCAGAGACCGCACAGCAAGACCCGCACTCATCGATGCGAACAGCAAGGCGGCCGATACGAGCAGCAAGTCAGGCGGCGCCAATAGCCTGACGAGCCCCTGCGTCAGCAAAGGTCCGGCAAGAGCACCTGCGGTGCCACCGGCTGAGATAAATCCGTAAAGCCGTTTCGCTTCGTCCTGCGACCAGAGCTCCGACATCAGGCTCCAGAAAAGCGAGACGACGAAAAGGTTGAAGACGCTGCCCCAGACGAAGAACGTGCCGGCCGCCCAAAGGTTGTCCGGAGCCGCTCTCATCGCAAACCAAAAGACGACAAGATTAGATGCAAAGAAAATGTAGACGGCGGGTAGAACGAGCCGTCGCGGAAAGCGCGAGGCGACGAAGCCGAACAGCGGCACCAAAGCGACCATCACGAAAAAGACGACCGTGAAAAGCTGGTGCAGCGCCTCCTTGCCAAGCGTCACGCCGATCTCGTCCCTGACAGGGCGGATGATGTAGTAAGCGGACAGAAGCGCGAAGAACATCGCGAACGAGGCCAGGAGGGCCGCAACCTCGTGCGGCTCGACGCTGACAATGCGCCGCAGCCGAGACACTGAAGCCGCCGGGGTGGGATCCTGCGTTGTCATGGAAGTCCGTACAGGAATTGTCCGGGAGGTCGTGGCTTCAATTAATCAATTGCATGGCTGTTCACAGCCGCGAAAGCAGATGACGCAGCGCAGCAAGGATTCGTACTCACAGGTGTTCCCCACGGGACTGTACCTTTCCTGCATGTGTGCGCGTTATCATTAGGTACGCAAACGTTTTCTGGATTGTGACATAAGTCGAACGGCCTATACTAATCGCAATGCAGCAACAACATGCTGCTTTGCGATCCGGAGACAGGCCGAAAAACGGCAAAAAAACAAGGATTCGGAGTGAGATGAACTACTACGCCTATGAAATGGCTCACGCGTTCATGTCTCCCGTCCGATTCGGTGTTCAGGCCCTCCGGCAGACGGTTGGGTGGCCGCTGAACCCGATGGGTTACACGACCGTCGGCAAGAACATGGTCGCGGCTTGCGAAGTGTTCGAGAACATCACGCGGCGCTACGGCAAGCCGGAATTCGGCATCAAGAGCGTGGCGATCGGGGGGCTCGATGTGGCGATCCACGAAGAGATCGTCTTATCAAAACCCTTCTGCAACCTCATTCATTTTGGCCGCGACGAGGCCGAAAGCGGAAAGCGGAACGACCCCAAAGTTCTCGTCATCGCACCGATGTCGGGCCATTACGCGACGCTGCTGCGCGGCACCGTCGAGGCCATGCTGCCGGAGCATGACGTTTACATTACGGATTGGGCCGACGCCCGCAACGTGCCACTCGCCGCCGGACGCTTCGACTTCGACGACTTCGTCGACTATCTCGTCGATTTCATTCGCTTCATCGGCCCGAACACGCATGTGATGGCCGTCTGCCAGCCGGCGGTACCGGCGCTCATCGCCACGGCGGTGATGGCAACGCGCAACGAGGATTGCCAGCCCGCCACACTTGTCCTGATGGGCGGCCCGATCGACACGCGCCGCAACCCGACGAAGGTGAACGATCTCGCGGCACGGAAATCGATGGCGTGGTTCGAGAACAATGTCATCTTGACCGTGCCCTTCCCTCACGCAGGATTCATGCGGCCCGTTTATCCGGGCTTCATGCAGTTGACCGGGTTCATGACCATGAACCTCGAGCGCCACATGAACGCCCACGTCGATCTCTTCAACAACCTCGTCAAGGGCGACTGCGACAGCGTCAACCAGCACCGAACGTTTTACGAGGAATATCTCGCCGTCATGGATCTGACGGCGGAATTCTACCTGCAGACGGTGCAGACCGTTTTTCAGGATCATCTGCTTCCCGACAGGAAATTGATGCACCGTCACGAATACGTCGACTGCTCGGCCATCAAGAATACTGCGCTCATGACGGTCGAGGGCGAACGCGACGATATTTGTGGACTTGGCCAAACCGAGGCCGCACACGATCTCTGCACGTCGGTTCCGGACGATGAAAAGGTCCATTATGTGCAGCAGGGCGTCGGCCATTTCGGTGTGTTTAACGGCACACGCTGGCGCACCGAGATCCAGCCGCGCATCCGCGAGTTCATTCGCACGATCGAATACAAGCGGCTAGCCGGCAGCGAAGACACGCGCAGCCCTCAGCCGATACGCATCGCAAGAGACACTTTGGAGGTCACGGCCGCGGCGGTGGTCACGCCCGCATCGGACGTCACGCCCGAGTGGCGCGCGAAGCCGAACGGTGCGCTCAACGGCGCCAATGGGGCCAACGGCAAGCATCCGCCATCGCCATTCGTCGACTAGTTTTTCGATTACGTTTTGCAGCAGTCGACGATTTGCTAGACTGCGCCGGCCATGCTTGCGCCTTCCGATATTGATGTCGTTCTGCGTCTCGCGACCGCTGTCCTCTGCGGCGGCGTTATTGGTCTTGAGCGCGATTTGCGCCGGATGCCGACCGGTTTTCGCACGATGGCAATCGTCTCTCTCGGCGCCTGCGTGGTTGCTGTTGCAGGGCTCAGGACCGGCGATCCCGACGCCTTCAGCCGCATCGCTCAGGGCGTCGTCACCGGCATCGGGTTTCTCGGCGCCGGTGTGATCCTGCAGCGGGATAAAATTCGGCAGGTCAAAGGACTGACGACTGCTGCCGCAGTGTGGCTCACTGCTGCGATCGGGCTGATGTGCGGGCTCGGCGAGCTGAAGATCGCGATCATCGCGACGGCGCTTGCCATCGGCGTTCTGCTTCTTGATTTCGTCGGCGATAAAATTTGGCCAAAGCCGCCGAAAAAGGCACCCGACGAAACCGAAGACGTTTTGCACACGCGCGACGACGATTGAGTTCTCTTCCTCTCCCTGCACTCACAATAGTTGTCATCCCGGACGCGATGTGCCGCGCTCTACTCTCTCCACGTCCTCACGGGAGAGGGAATCCAACTCAGTGCGCTTCGTCCCAATTCGCGGCGGCTTTGGCGTCGACATGAATTGGAACTGAAAGCTTGAGTGCGGGCTCGGCGGCGGTTTCCATAACCTGACGTGCGACTCTGATCAGCAAAGTTGCCTCGGCGTCCGCCACCTCGAACACAAGCTCGTCGTGCACCTGCAGCAGCATTCGCGCCGACGCGAGCTTGGCCCGCTCGAGCGCCGCCGGCATGCGGATCATCGCGCGCCTGATGATGTCGGCCGCCGAGCCCTGAATCGGCGCGTTGATCGCGGCGCGTTCGAGGAAGCCACGCATCGACGGGTTCTTGGTGTTGATCTCGGGAAAATGCATGCGCCGCCCGAAAATCGTTTCAACGAAGCCGTGCGCGTGCGCCGCCTTCTTCGTCGCATCCATGTAGTCGCGAATGCCGGGAAAGCGCTGAAAGTACGTCTTGATGTAATCGCCCGCCTCTTCGCGGCTGATGCTCAACTGGTTCGCGAGCCCGAACGCAGAGATCCCATAGATGATGCCGAAGTTGATCGCTTTGGCGCGTCGGCGCACCTCACTCGGCATATCCTTCACCGGCACGCCGAACATTTCCGATGCCGTCATCGCGTGGATGTCGAGACCTTCCGCGAAAGCCTTCTTCAACTGCGGGATGTCTGCAACATGGGCGAGCACGCGCAGCTCGATTTGCGAATAGTCGGCCGAGACCAGCTTCATGCCGTCGTCGGCGATGAAGGCGGTGCGGATTTCGCGACCTTCCTTGGTGCGGATCGGGATGTTCTGCAAATTCGGATCGGACGAGGCGAGGCGTCCCGTCGACGTAGCGGCGAGCGCGTAGCTCGTGTGGATGCGGCCCGTGCTGGGGTCGATGTATTCCGGCAGCGCGTCGGTATAGGTCGACCGGAGCTTCGTCATCTGCCGCCATTCGAGCATCGTATTGATGAGGCGGCGGGCGTCGCCGTGAAGCTCTTCGTTGGCGGCGAGGTCATCGAGCAGGTTGGCGCGCGTTTCCCACTGTCCTGACTTCGTCCGCTTGCCGCCGGGAAGCTTCAGATTGTCGAACAAGAATTCGCCGAGTTGCTTCGGAGATCCGAGATTAAATTTGTGACCGGCAAGGCCGTAGATTTCTTCTTCCAAGCGAACAGCGCGTTGAGCGAACGAACTGGAGAGGCGGGAAAGGATGGCGCGATCAACCTTGATGCCGGCGTGCTCCATCGCCAGGATAGACGGAACCAGCGCTCGCTCGAGCGTCTCGTAGACCGTCGTCATCCGTTCAGCGGCAAGACGCGGCTTCAGCGCCATCCACAAGCGCAGCGTCACGTCGGCGTCTTCGGCAGCGTATTCGGTTGCCTTGTCCAGTGGCATGGCGGCAAACGTCTTCTCGGATTTCTTGGCGCCCGGCGCATGTCCCATCGCCTGGGAGAACGACATGCACGTGTGGCCGAGGTGGCGTTCGGCCAGAGTGTCCATTCCGTGCGCGTTGCGGCCGCCGTCGAGCACATAAGAGAGCAGCATCGTATCGTCGAATGGCGCGATATCGATGCCGTGGTGCTTCATGACCAGCGCGTCGTACTTGATGTTGTGCCCAATCTTCAGGACGGACGCGTCTGCGAGCAATGGACCCAAGACTTCGAGTGTTTCGACGGTCGCGAGCTGCGGCGGGCGGGTATCGGCGCCGCCGAACAAATCGTTTCCGGGACCCGTATGCCCCAACGGCACATAACAGGCTTCGCCTGGCATAACGGCGAGCGATAAGCCGACGAGACCGGCGTGCATCGCGTCGAGACTGGTCGTCTCGGTATCGAAAGCGACGCGGCCCGCTTGGCGTGCCCGTCGTACCCAATCATCGAGTTGAGCGCGTGTCGTCACCGTCTCGTAACGACTGCGATCGATCGGCTTGGCGCGTGCCAGTGCGGCACCGGCTGCAACCGCTGCCGCTGGCGTTGCGGACTCGGGCGCCGACGCCTCCAGGGCCGCAAGGCTGTTCTCGCCTGTCTGCGATGGCGCTTTGAGGCTGGCACCGACCGAAACGGCGAGCGGCGGCGGCGCCTCTGCGCCCAAGCCTTCCGCGATGCGCTTTGTAAGTGTGTTGAACTCCATCATTCTGAGGTAGCTCAACAGTGTCTCGGCATTGGGATCCTGCACCCCGAACGTCTCGATGGTGATCTGAAGCGGTACATCGTCCTTCAGCGTCACGAGCTGACGCGAGACGCGCGCCTGCTCGGCAAACTCGATGAGCTTTTCGCGACGCTTAGGCTGCTTGATCTCTCCTGCCCGGGCGAGCAGCGTATCGAGATCGCCATAAGTAGCGATCAGCTCGGCCGCCGTCTTAATGCCGATGCCCGGGACGCCCGGCACGTTGTCGATGGAGTCGCCCGCCAAAGCCTGCACATCGATGACCTTTTCCGGCGGCACGCCAAACTTCTCGACCACCTCGTCGCGGCCGATGCGCTTGGCCTTCATGCCGTCGAACATCGTGACGCCGGGGCGCACGAGCTGCATCAGGTCCTTGTCGGACGAGACGATCGTCACGTCGCCGCCGGCATCGACCGCCGCCTTGGCATAGGTCGCGATCAGGTCGTCGGCCTCGAAGCGATCAAGTTCGATGCACGCCACGTTGAAGGCTTTGACGGCGTCACGAATGAGCGGGAACTGTGGAATCAATTCGTCCGGTGGCGGCGGGCGTTGCGCCTTGTATTTCGGATAGATGTCATTGCGAAAGGTGTCCCGGCCGGCGTCGAAGATAACGGCGATGTGCGTCGGGGCCTCCGAAACCTTGCTCTCGCGTAAGAGCTTCCACAGCATCTGGCAGAAGCCGTGCACGGCGCCGACCGGCAGGCCGTCGGACGGTCGGGTCAGCGGCGGCAGCGCGTGGAAGGCGCGGAATATGTAGCCCGAACCGTCAATGAGGTAGACATGACTGCCCTTGATAACGGGCAATTTTTCGCCATCGGGGACGGTCGAGGTCGAGGAAGATTTCGCGTGTTGCATTTTTTCAGGATTCGTCATGAGGCGGCACTATAGGGAGATCAGGCGTCGTGACCAGCCGGTCTGGAAAAACTCCCGAGAAAGCCGTCGAAACACCGCGACAGCGCGGCCGTATTCGCACATTACTGCAGTAATCCGCATCTTACGTGCGGCGTCCGTTGACAGGGGCGCAGGCGCATGGCTGATGTCCGCCGATGTTCGTTTATTGGGTGGCCAAACAATTACATTCACGAGGGAGTTTTGTCATGCGCACGACTACGAAAATGGCGGCCGTTGTCGCCGCCGCCGCCATGATCGCCGTCGGCTTCGGTTCTGCGGACGCCAATGCCGCACCGCGCTGCCGCGCCGCGGTCGAGGGTGCCGCGACGGCCACCGGCATTCTGGGCTCAGGCTCTGCCAAAGCCCGCGTCGAAGCGCGCGCCAATTGGCAGGCGACGGCAAGGAGCCTCTATGGTCCTCGCTACGCGAGCTTCTGGAGCGCACAGAACAAGCAGTGGGACTGCAAGAAAGGCGCGATACTTCTTGCAAAATGCGTCGTCGTCGCCAAGCCATGCCGCTACTAATGGCGGTCAACTTCGCGTAATTGGCGGGTGAGGCCACCGCCTCACCCCGGCTGGACCCGATGTGGCCCGCTGCAATTGCGGGCGAATGCCGGATGGGTTATCAGTCTCGCCTTCAGCACCCGTAGCTCAGCTGGATAGAGCGCTGCCCTCCGAAGGCAGAGGCCACAGGTTCGAATCCTGTCGGGTGCGCCATTTGCGAACAAAAGAGAGAAATGCGGGCACGCTTTTGCGGGGACCTGCGATGCTGCCCCGGCGAGGCCGGTTGCTCTCCATTTATTTGGCGCACACACGTCGTTAATTGGATCAGTTGCGAAACCTAAGAGCTCGCTTGTTGACTTTTCGCGCGGGCAGCGACCCGCCGGTCGCTTGCCAGAAACTTATGCAACGCCGCTACGACCTGTGCGCCTTCGCCAACTGCCGCCGCCACCCTCTTCACCGAACCAGAGCGAACGTCGCCGATAGCGAATACACCACGCCGGCTGGTTTCGAGTTCTGAACCTTTTCCTGCTCCGGCGCCCGTTATTGCAAAGCCTTTCGGGTCTAAATCAATGCCGGAGCCTGCCAGCCAGTCCGTATTTGGATCAGCTCCGATGAAAAGAAACAGATGACGAATGGGTTGTCTGATTTCATCGTTCGCACCGCTGCGCCAATGCACGGCCTCAAGCGTATGTTCCTGTCCCTCAAGGCGCGAAATCCTTGCTTGGGTGACGACTTCGACGTTCGGCAAGCCGCTGATGCGATCGACCAGATAGCTAGACATTTTCGAACGCAAATTGGGCCCACGCACCAGCAGCCAAACTTTCGCGACCTGGCTTGCCAGATAGACGACGGCCTGTCCCGCCGAATTGCCCGCGCCAACGACCGCCACCTCCTGGCCTGCGCAGAGCTTGGCTTCAAGAGGCGACGCCCAGTAATGAACGCTCGTGCCCTCGAACGCCTCGAGGTTGTGAATGTCGAGGCGCCGATACCTCGCACCCGTGGCAATCACGATCGACCGGGCGGCGGCGCTTTCGTCATTGAATGATTTCAAAACGAAGTGGCCTTCGGCTTCGGGGACTTGGTCTTGAAGCGCATTGGCCTCGTTGGGAATTGCCATTTCCACACCGAACTTCTGAGCCTGATTATAGGCCCGCGCCATCAGCGCCATGCCGCTAATGCCCGTCGGAAAGCCCAAATAATTTTCGATACGAGCCGAAGCTCCAGCTTGGCCGCCGAAGGCACGGCAATCGAACACCAGGACCGACAGACCTTCCGACGCCGCGTAAACCGCCGTGGCAAGTCCCGCCGGACCCGCACCGACAACGGCCACATCGTAAACGCGGCCGGTGTCGACCGGTCCCACCATTCCAATGCACCGGGCGAGTTCATTTTCAGTAGGATTGCGCAACAGTTGACCGCCCGGGCACAAGACGATCGGCAGGTGCTCGCGATCAAGGTGGAAGCGTTTTATCAGCGCTTCGGCATCCGGATCGGAATCGGGATCGAGTCTTTGATGTGGATGGCCGTTGCGAGAGAGAAATCCTTCAAGCCGAAGGACGTCGCCGTTCTCGGCCCGGCCGATGATCAGGGGACCGCCGGTCCCGGTTTCGATGAGACCGACACGGCGCAAGATAAGCGCGCGCATAATCCGCTCGCCAAGATCCGCCTCTGCCACCATCAGCGCCCGAAGCCTATCAGGCGAAATGATGAGCGCCTCAACGGCATTCTTCGCCGTGGCATTCACGAGAGATGGATGACCCGATAACTGTGCGAGTTCTCCCATGAATGCGCCGGCACCATGCGTGACGATCGGCACGTGATTGCCTGCATTGTCCGTTTGCGAAATCTCGACTCGTCCTGAAAGGATGACCGTCAAACCATCGGCGACGGCGCCGGCCTGCACGAGCTTTTCGCCGGCGAGATAATTCCTGACGATACCGAACCTGCGAAGCCGATCGATTTCTTGCGCGCTCAAGACCGGAAACATCTGCGGGTGCCGGCTCGCAAGGTGTGAGGGCATTCCGGTCTGCATCGGTGCTACTCCACATGGACCGAACACAACGGTCCGTCGTCCGTATCGCTAGCATATGGCGCCGCGAGCTGAAACGTCGCGAGCGGCTGGCTTCTCCTGCGTCCGACAATCAGGCCGGTCCACCCTGCGCCTCGGCGTTCTGGTTAATGTTTTTGAAAACAAAATTGATGAAGCCGCGCTAGGGGCGCGCAATCACACCTAACGTCCGGCCAAGCACGGGCCGCGTGATGGCCGTGAATAAATTGGCGGACGAACGCGCCTGCCCTACTTGTCTACAAATGCCTTTTCGACGACGAAATCGCCGGGCACGCCGCTACTGCCTTCGATGAAGCCCAGCGACAGACAAAATTGCTTAAGTTCGCTCAACATGTCCGGGCCGCCGCACAGCATGACCCGGTCCTGATCCGGCGACAGGACCGGCAGCTTCAGATCGTCGAAAAGCTCTCGCGACGTCAACAGCTCGGTGATGCGGCCACGGTTCTTGAACGGCTCGCGCGTGACGGTCGGATAATAGATCAGCTGCGATTTAATCGCCTCGCCAATGAACTCGTCCGTCGGCAATTCGCTCATGATCCTTTCGCCATAGGCGAGTTCGGACACGATACGGCAGCCGTGCACCAACACTACTTTTTCGTAGCGCTCATAGACGTCGGGATCTCTGATGATGCTCATAAACGGTGCGAGCCCGGTTCCCGTGCCTAGAAGATATAGATTCCGGCCCGGACGCAGATTGGCGACAACGAGAGTTCCAGTCGGCTTCTTGCCGACGAGGATCGTATCGCCCTCTTTGATGTGCTGCAGGCGAGAGGTCAGTGCGCCGTCCGGCACTTTGATACTCAGGAATTCAAGATAGTCGTCGTAGTTGGCGCTCACGACACTGTAGGCGCGTGTCAGAGGGCGCCCCTCGACCTCGAGCCCGATCATAACGAACTGGCCGCTTTCAAAGCGCAGACTCGGACTGCGCGTCGCGGTGAAGCTGAAAAGCGTATCGGTCCAATGCCGCACAGAGAGTACGGCCTCATTCGTGAAGGCTGACATTTCGATTATCGCTTCTGGTTGACCCTGACGACTCGAACGAAATTGTCGGAGAAGATAAGCGACCGACCCAAAACGCACCATGCGTCAGATGAGATACTGTTCAGCGTATCCGCAGGAGATTTAGCCGAAGCAGCCGATGAGTGCCACACCGCGATCATTGATCGTCGCGATGCTCGATGAGTTATTTAGGTCTTTTAGCAATGTCTGATGGGTTTCGCGCCAGGATTTGCGATCCCGTGACAATCGCAAGGGAAGTTTGTGGACGCTCCAAAACTTGCGCATCGCGAAAGATTAGACTAAGGCGATCTGGGGGAACTGCGCGATCGGGGTAAGGCGGACGGGCGATGCGGCATCGTCCATATTTGCACTCATAATCCTAATCTCGACACTCTTGCATTCGCTCTTCGGACGGCTGCGCGACAGACCTTGCGGCCTTGAAATTGAAAAGCGACGCTCGTGTCGAGAAGCATTCTCATCGATCCAGCACTCAAAGGATTAGGCGGCCACCATTTCAATGTGGCAATCGCACTATCCCGTGCCGCCATCTCGGTGGGGCACCAAATGGTGTGGATCGCACATAAAGACGCCGATACAACGCTCGTTCCGGACAATGTCCGACTTGTGCCCGCGTTCTCCTCCACTCTCTATCAGAACCAGATCGGCATAGCGGGGCGCGTCCTACGCCCGATTGTTGGCGATCGCCATTTTCTGCGCAAGGTCCTGCGAGAGCGCTCCTGGGAGGTTTACCTTCGACGCAAAATACCCTCTCGCATGTTTGACGGCGATCGTATTGCCGAATTCGCGGCTGCGTTGCAGATTCAGCGGCCGACGCCGCGAGACCGCCTCATCGTACACAGTGGAAGCCCCCAAACCGTCAACATCCTTACAACCTGGGCGTCGCGGCGGCCGCAGAGCACGCATCCTTCTTTTCACATTCGCACCTGTTGGTCCAAGTCGAACATGCCGTTCGCGGACTATGCGGGCGGATTCGCGAAGGCCATCGAACGGCTGGTATCGGTTGCACGGCGCGTCACGCTGTGCTGCGAAACGGACGATGGCGCGCGGGAACTTGCACATCAAACTGGCATGGACGTCGGCGTCTGCCCGCATTTTGCTGATACTTCGTTCTGGAAAGACAACGACCGATCCGACTCGTTCCCCGGCAGACTCGTTGTGGGATGGCTTGGCGATCCTCGACAGGAGAAAGGGGCGGCCCTGCTGCCTCACATCATACGGCAAGCTTTGCACTCAGGCCCGAATGACAAGTTTAAATTCTTGCTGCAATCCGGAGGCAAAAAGAAGCGATGGCTGAGCGAACTTCATTCCAATCTCGATGAGTTCGGTAATGCCGTCGAGCTGCTACCGAGCGCAATTTCGCGTGAAGCTTATCTCGATGCGCTGCATCGTTGCGATATCATACTGCTTCCGTACGATCCTCAATCTTATCCGCCGGAGCGAGGCTCAGGGCTTGCCGTCGAAGCGGTACTTGCAGGCAAGCCAATCGTTGCGATGGCCGATACATTCGCCGCCGGGCTCGTGACACCCGAAAGCGGTGTGATCGCAACCGATGCGGCATCTCTCGCGGAAGGCCTCGTACACATCGCCGCCAACATCGAACGCTTTCAAGCAGGCGCACGGAGGGAGCAGCAATCCGCCCGGAGCAAATATGATCCGGTTCGTTTATACAGCCAGCTGATCGGATTGGAGACAAAGTAGGCGTCGATGCGCCGGCGTCTCATCTGACCGACGAGCCATCCCTATCACTGCCGAGACATCACTCGAACTCTCGAACGGAAGTCGTTCGACTTCATCTTTCGCGGAAAGATCGCATGACCGACACGCAGCAAAGAATTGCTTTGGTTACCGGGATAACTGGTCAAGATGGGGCTTATCTTGCTCGATTACTGCTCGACAAGGGTTACATCGTCCACGGAGTAAAGCGGCGGTCATCATCGTTTAACACCCAACGTGTTGACGAACTCTATGCCGATCCGCACGAACACGCGACGCGGTTCCACTTGCACTACGGCGACCTTACGGATGCCACGAACCTCATCCGTCTCGTGCAGGAAGTTCAGCCCAATGAAATTTACAATCTCGCAGCACAGAGCCACGTGGCCGTGAGCTTCGAAACGCCGGAATACACCGGCAACTCCGATGCGCTTGGAACGCTGCGCATTCTCGAGGCGCTCCGCATTCTCGGCATGGCAAAGACGACGCGGTTCTATCAAGCCTCGACATCGGAGCTTTACGGGAAGGTACAGGAAACGCCGCAAACGGAAACGACGCCGTTCTATCCGCGGTCGCCTTATGCAGCCGCCAAACTCTATGCCTATTGGATCACCGTGAACTACCGCGAAGCTTATGGCATGCACGCGTCCAACGGCATTCTTTTCAATCACGAAAGCCCTGTGCGTGGCGAGACGTTCGTGACGCGCAAGATCACGCGCGCGGTCGCCGCCATCACCAATGGCGTGCAGGAAACGCTTTATCTCGGCAATCTCGACGCCAAGCGCGACTGGGGCCATGCGCGCGATTACGTTGACGGCATGTGGCGCATCCTACAGCAAGATCAGCCTGACGATTTCGTCCTGGCCACCGGCGAAACGCATTCGGTTCGTGAATTCGTCGAACTTGCTTTCGCCGAGGTCGGCCACACGATCAGTTGGGAGGGTCAGGGCGCAAATGAAGTCGGCCGCGACTCCAAGACCGGTCAGACGCTTATCCGAATTGATCCCGATTATTTCCGGCCGACAGAGGTCGATATGCTTCTTGGCGATCCGTCAAAGGCGCTTGCCAAGCTCGGCTGGAAGCATACGACATCGTTCCGCGAACTCGTATCCGAAATGGTCGCGGCGGATTTGGAACTCGTCAAGCAGGAGCGGTGGCGCAACGATCGGTCGGCTTGATGGCTGCGGCTCCTCGATCACGACACAGGGAAACATGACCTACGATCTCGCTGGAAAGCGGATATTTATTGCCGGGCATCGCGGCATGGTGGGTGCCGGCATCGTACGTCGCCTCGCGAGCGAGGGGTGCCAGGTGCTGACCGTTGCACGTGATCGGCTGGATCTCCGCGATCAGGCCGGCGTGCGCAATTGGATGGCGACAGAGAAGCCCCAAGCCGTCGTCATAGCTGCTGCGAAAGTTGGCGGGATTTATGCCAACGACAAATATCCGGCCGATTTCATCTACGAAAATCTAGTCATCGAGACGAACCTAATCGAGGCGGCGTTTCGCGAGGGCGTCGAGAAATTGCTGTTCCTCGGCTCTTCCTGCATTTACCCAAAGATGACGCCGCAGCCGATTCCTGAAGAGGCGCTGTTGACGGGCCCACTCGAGCCGACCAACGAATGGTACGCGATCGCGAAGATCGCCGGACTGAAAATGTGCGAGGCATTCCGCCGCCAGCACGGCGTCGATTTCATTTCAGCGATGCCGACCAATCTCTATGGTCCCGGCGATAACTTCGATCTGGAAAAGAGCCATGTCATTCCGGCGCTGATCCGGAAGGCACACGAGGCGAAGCTGGCCGGGGTTTCCGCCCTCACCATCTGGGGAACGGGATCGCCACGGCGCGAATTTCTGCACATCGACGATGCGGCCGATGCCATCGTTCACCTCTTGAAGACCTATTCGGCGGCGACGCACGTCAACGTCGGTCCGGGACAGGACGTAACGATATTGGAACTCGCCGAGCTTGTTTGCGAAATCGTCGGGTTCAAGGGCACAATCGTCAATGATCCGTCAAAGCCCGACGGCACACCGCAAAAGCTGATGGACGTGTCTCGGCTGTTCGCCAGTGGATGGCAGCCAAAGTACGGCCTGAAGGACGGTCTCAAGCAAACTTATGCCTGGTACTGCAATAACATCGAAAGTGCGAGGTCTAGCGGCTAGCCACGCAAACGAACTGAACGCCGAGCAAGAAGACAAAAACCTACTGCGTCGACCGCGCATTTGCCGCCGGCGTTTTGTTCATTTGCGCTTCATCGGCGCAAAGTTATGCCATGTGTGCTTCGAAGGTTTTCGGAGGTTTGCCGCAGAAATGCCGTAGCGCCCCGCTTCTGCTAACACGATTGACGAGCCGCGCCCGGGCGATGCGGGCGCTTGGGCCTGGAGCCCGAACTCACGAGGACAGTATGATCTCTTCCCGACAGGTGGTTGTTGCAGCCGCCTCGCTCTTTGCGGCTCTTGCCGCCATGCCGCCTAGCGTCCAAGCGGACAACAAACCGTCTTCCGGTAACGCGGCGACCAACGCCGACAACGACAATGATAATAAGCGCCGCGAATCCAAGGGCCGCCGTGACGACGATCAGGGAGAGAAGCGCGGTTCGTTCGGAAAATCGCAGGGCGGACAGAACTCAAAAGGTGAAAAGCCGTCGGGATTCCAATTCGACAATAAAAGGACGGCGCCCCAGCCGAAGATGTTCGGCAACCAACCGCAGCCAAAGCCGCCGGCCGTGAACGAGTCCACCAAAAATGCGCCTCCGGGCACGTTCTCGAAGACGCCGCCTAACACCGAAAAATTCAAGGCTGAAGACAAAAACAAACGGGGCTTCCAGAAACATTTCGGAGATAAAGACAATAACGGAGCGAAGTCGCCTCCGACGAACACTCCCAACACGTTTTCCAAGACGCCGCCTGCTGGCGACAATTTCAAAGCGGAAGATAAGAACAAGCCCGGTTTCCAAAAACATTTCGGAGACAACGACAAAAATCGCGGGCCTGGCGACAAACCTGTCGTCATCAATCCGAATTTACCGCGTAAGCCGCCTGCAACGGGATTCGCGAGGACGGCCCCGAAGGCTCTGTCGGCTGGAGATGCTCGAAAGAGATTCGATAATCTGCGCAGCTCCCGCAAGGAGAAGGTCGAGGCCGGCGGCAAGGTCGTCATCGAAGAACCCGGCAAGCGTACGATGTTCAAGCAGAACAATCGCCTCTTCATTCAGCACGACGAAACCGAGCGCCTGCGACGTGTTGCTCCCAATGCGCGCTTCCAGAAGGGCGCCGGCGGCTCAACCATTTCGATCATCGATCGACCCGGCAACGTGAAGATCTATTCCGAGACGGACGCTAACGGCCAGCTTCTGAGGCGCTATCGCCGCGGACCCGATGGCCGCGATGTGATCATCATCGACAATCGCCGCAGGCGGGGTCACGGCGGCGGTAGAGATATAGCGACAGGTATCGGCATCGGGCTCGGCGTTGCGGCCGGTGCTGCAATCTTGAACTCGATCGTCGACGTTCCGGAACCTCGCGTCAGAATTCCGCGCGACAAGTACATCGTCGAATACGACAACGCAAGCGAGGACGACGTTTATGACGCGCTGAGCGCCCCGCCGATCGAAGACTTCAGGGATCGTTACACACTCGACGAGATCCGTGCGACCGCGCGGTTGCGCGACCGCATGCGCCGCGTCGACCTCGACGATATCAACTTCGAATTCGGATCGTGGGATGTCGACCCAAGCGAATATCACAAACTAGAACGCATCGCTCGCGCCATGATGCGGGTGGTCCGTCGCAATCCAAACGAGGTCTTCCTGATTGAAGGCTATACGGACGCGGTCGGCTCGAACGAGGACAACCTGTCCCTTTCCGATCGGCGTGCCGAGTCGGTTGCCGAGGTGCTGAGCGAGCAGTTCCAAGTTCCGTTCGAGAACCTGACCACGCAAGGCTATGGTGAGGAGTATCTGAAAGTGCCGACCGATGCCGCCGAGCGGCTTAACCGTCGAGTCGCTGTCCGACGCATCACGCCCCTTCTGGCGCGTGGCGACGGTCCGCCGCCACCGCCAGGCGCCAATCAGCGCGGTGGCGACAGTCGCGACGGTGCCTACGATGGCAACGGAGCGGATGGTCCGGATAACGCCGACGGCCCACCAGACGATGGCGGCGACGATCAGGGCCCTCCGGGTGACCAGGGAGATCAAGGCGCCAACGACAACGGCGGCCAGGGCGATGGCCGCGGTTATGAATACCGGCCTTACAGCGGCACAAATCCGGACTGAAGTCTTTGCCGTCAAAGTAATCCAAAGGCGCGTCTCACAGCAGACGCGCCTTTTTTTTTGTTGAAGCATCGGTCCCCTTACAAAATAGGGCGAACGGTGAAGATCGGCCCTCTTGCACGAAGCCGTTTCATATCATATATTTCTGTAATGACAGAAATTACTAAAACTTCCGATCGACTTCCGCCCGCGATCGAACACTTCATTCTGAAATGGGGGGATATGGGGAGCGCCTGGGGGGTTAACCGCTCAGTCTCGCAAATTCACGCCCTGCTTTATCTGGCGGGCCGCCCGCTCACCGCGGAAGACATTTCCGATGCGCTCGGCATCGCGCGGTCCAACGTATCCAACTCGCTGAAAGAACTGATGACCTGGGGCCTCATCCGCCGCGTTCCGATCCTCGGTGACCGGCGCGACCACTTCGAAGCCGAAGGCGACATCTGGGAGCTGGTGACGCGCATCGCAATCGGACGCAAGGCGCGCGAGATCGATCCCGTGCTGGAAACGCTGCGCGCCTGTCTAGCCGACGCGCAAAGCGACCCTCGCGTCGACGCCTTGGCCAAGAAACGGCTGACCGAAATGTTCGAATTCACGAGCGCGGCGGATCGCTGGTTTCAACAGATGCTGAGCCTGCCGCGCGGAAAACTCAAAACGCTAATGAAACTCGGCGCCAAGGTCGCGAAGATCCTGCCGCCCGCAAAGCGGTGAGCGAGGCATCACATGTCTGCCCCTGCGGTTGTTCGCGAGGTTTGGCTACAAACGGCTGACGCCGATGTAGCCGTTGCAGAGCGGAGCGGCGATTTTCGATTCCGCGAACTTCTTTTAGCCGCCGAATGGGCGGCGCTGCCGCAGGCTGTGCGTCATCGCTTTTCGAAGCGGCTGTCCGGTGCAGCAACCGCCGTCTATACCGGACACGTCACGATGTGCACCATGAGCCGAGCTGGATGGCTGCTCGCGCAAGCGCTGCGCGTCATTGGCGCGCCGCTGCCGCTGGCTCGGCAAATCGGACTGCCGGCCGTCGTGACCGTCACGGAAGACCATGCTTCGGATGGCCAGAACTGGACTCGCGTTTATGCGCGAGACAGCGGCTTTCCGCAGGTCATCCATTCGACCAAGCGGTTTTCGGGTTCGACGGGACTCGAGGAATACATCGGCCATGGAATCCGAATGGCGCTGACGCTCGGCGTCGAGAACGGCACGCTCGTGTTCACGAGCGCTGGTTACTTCATTGACTGCGGCGGGTTTTGTTTCCGCCTGCCGCATTGGCTGGCGCCCGGCAAAACGGTCGTGACACACCGTGAGACGACGGGGGGCGAGTTTCTGTTCACGCTCGAACTTTCGCATCCACTGTTCGGGACGCTGATCCGCCAAGAAGCTCTCTATTCGGAGGTGCGAGCATGCTCCGGCGAATCCTCTTGATCGGCGCCACCGGGTTCTTCGGCCGCCGTCTTGCCGAACATTTGGCGGCCATTGACAGTATCGAACTCGTTTTGACCTCGCGCGATGACGTGCGTGCGTGTTCAGTTGCACAGGCGATTGGCGATACGCACCCAAGCGCGAGAATCGATGCAATGGCTTTCGATCGGGATGATCGGCTTGGCTTTGAACGTCTCATCAAGCTTTCGCCGTGGCTCGTCATCGACGCGTCCGGTCCGTTTCAATCGGTCAGCTACGATCTGGCGCGCGCCGTGCTGAACGCCGGCGCACACTGGATCGACCTCGCCGATGCGCGTGACTATCTGTTAGGTTTCGCCACAGCGCTCGATCCTATCGCGCGCCGTAAGGGTCTCGTGGCACGCGCTGGTGCCAGTTCAACGCCGGCCCTTTCGGCTGCGGTGGTCGAAGACTTGACGCGGCACTGGCAACGCCTCGACAGCGTTGATATTGCCATCATGCCGGGAGGGGCTGGGCGCGTCGGTACGGCCGTCATTCGCGCCATACTTTCCTACGCGGGAACGGCGATCGAAACATACCGGGAGGGCGCACGAGCCGAGATTACGGGATGGGGCAGCGCCCAGCGCACATGCGTGCCGGGTCTCGGCGTGCGGTATCTTTCACCGGTCGAGACCGCCGACGCGGCGCTGTTGCCGGAGCACTTCGACGTCACGTCGCGCGTCGCGTTTTACGCCGGGCTCGAGTCGCGTCTCGAACAGTTCGGATTACTGCTCCTCGCCAAGTTGAAGCAGCACGGTTTTATCAGAAGCATCGAACCATTAGCACCAATGCTTCACTCCGCGCGCCGTGTAACGGGTCTTTTAGCCTCCGATCGCGGTGCCATGACAGTCGATTGCGCGGGGCTCGATGCAGACGGTCAACAAGTCTCGGCGCGATGGTGTTTGCTCGCCGAGAGCGGCGCAGGTCCGAACGTGCCGCTGCTTCCGGCCGTGGCGTTGACGCGCGCGCTGATCCACGGCGATATGCAGCCGGGCGCGGACATTGCCCTGCTGCCGCTTCAAGCGATCGAAGCCGAAATGCAGGCGCCGGCGCTCAAAATTACCCGCACTGTAATCAAGGCGGGCGAGCACAACTCGTTCGAATGTGGTTTGGGCTTCAAACCTCGCGCGAAGCGACGAAACGCGGCGAAACGTGCCGAGGCTGCACGCCTCTAAAGCGCGCCGGTCAGCTCTGCGGGCTAACGGGGAACGTACGCACCCAACTGCCGCCATCGGTATCTTTCGCCGTGACGGTGAGGTCCTGGACGTTGGTGCGTTTGAAATCGAAAACGATCGAGGGGTCTTGCGACAGCGCAATCGAGCCTTCGGTGCGGAACACCAGATCTCCGCCGTGCTTCACGGTGATTTCCGACACCATTCGGATCGGCGTGTAGAGCAGCGTCTGCTGGTCCATCACCATGCCGGTATGGTTCGGATGGCTGAGGTCGAGCTTGGCTTGAGCGAGCATGGGCGACGCGACGCCATCGGCGGGAAGCTGCGCCATTTGCATCTTGCCCATGTTGGCGGCGATTTCGTCGGGATTTCCCTGCGGCGGCGCCGAACACGACGCCTGGCCGCCCGCGAACTTTACAAGCTGGCTGACCATGTAGAGCTGGCCGTCGCTCGCCTCGACGATGGCGCGCACGTCCGATTGGCGATCGACGCGGAAGTTCGACGTGATCGCGACGCTGTCACGGCCGACGCCCACGTGAAACACGGCGACAACCGGCGTCGGGTTTTCATCGATCAGGAATGTAACGGTTTTTACGGTGCGGCCGTCGTGGAAGGCGGCGCTGACGCCTATCGGCACCTTGCGCATGTCGTCGGGCCGGTAAGGCGCGGTCAGCTTGATGACGCCGCGACCGTCGGCGATGGCCTTGGTGCCATAGACGCTGCTGCGGATTTCGTCCCAGGCGCTCGCGTCGGCCGTCGAGGCTGAAAAGCAGAGGCACACGGCCGCAATCACGGCCATCGGCCGAACCGCTGATCTCATCTCAATGCCCACCGGGTAGCCGAAAAGCTGGCGCTTACGGGATGCTTTCCAAAGTTATCCGTGCGCCGGCATTGGCCGTCAAGACGTTGGAGGCTTGGCTAGTTCGAAGACGCCGGGCGCCAGCCGGCAGCGACCGCATCGGCTTCCGAGCAGAACCAGCGCTCGCCGCGCGCTTCGTCGATGCTGACCCGGTCGTACCAGGGACTCCAGGGCAGATGATAAATGTGGCCGTGAGACGAGATATTGCCTTTGATCGAGCAGTTCTTCGGTGCCGCTGTTTCGGCGACTCGCCATTCGCCGTGCCTGAAGTCCCATGGTGCTTCGGCCGGACCCTGCCAGACGCCGATCTTGCGGGCTTTCGCCTCGGCTTCGACGCTGGCGAACTCAGTCGAGTATTTAATGAAGGCCCAAGCCAGCCCGGCGCGCACCATCGCTTCATTGACGTTGACGCCGTCTTCGTAGCAGACGGCCAGTGTACGCCTGTATTTATCGACGCCGGTGCGATCGCACGCGAGGTCCCTCTGCTCGGCAAGAGTTCTGAGCAGGGCTGCCGCCTTACGCCCGCAATCCCAGCTTTCTCCGGTCGCGGTTTGGCAGGTCTGCGCCATCTCTGGCGCATCGATGCCTTCGAGCCTGATGCGCGTGTGCCCAACGTCGAGCGTATCGCCGTCGACGACATGTCCAGGCCCGGCGATCACGGCCGGCTCACCCGTCTCGGGGATGGTCAGGGCGATGGCCATCACCGGCAAAAGGGCCGCGGAAAGAAACGCACCGGCTGTCAAACCGGTGCGTCCAAGTTTTTGAGACAGGAAGGACGTGGCTGTCATGGCCACGGAAGTCCTCACTGAGTCGTGTGGCACAACCTAGGCGGACTCGTGGCAGGTTTACGCAACCTATTAGTGCAACTGCAACTCACACGATGGAAAAAGCGCGTGGGGCGAGCTTGGCCTTAAGGCGCCGCAGCTATGCCGACCGCAGTGCTGACCCCACGGGCGGTCTTCAGGAATGCGCCCCGCATGTCGGCGCCGGTCAGGTCGGCGCCGTCAAGGTTGGCATTTGAGAAGTCGGCCCCGCCGAGACGCGCATGACGTAGATTTGCGCGCGCGAGATCGGCGCCGACGAACCTCGCATTTTCAAGGGCATCGTTACTGAAGTCGGCGCCAGCGAGGACCGCTCCGGTGAAGTTGGCGCCCGCTAGACTCATCATCGGCGTAATCAAGACTTCCTCGCGCGGATCGCGCGGCCCGAAGAACGCGGCCGTCAAATCGGCCCGCTCGAAATCGACGCCGTCAAATCTGCCGTTGAAATTGGCTCCGACAAGACGCGCGCCGGCAAAGCTCAGGCCCGATCGCCTTGCCGGAGCCGCCATGTCGGCAAACACATTGGGCCGTAGCAGGCTGGCGCCGGACATATCGGCGTTCGTGAAGCTTGCCCCGATCAGCGTTGCGCGATCGAGCCGCGCCGACTTCAAGCTTGCGCCTGACAGATTGGCGTCCGACAAATCCGCGCCGTAGAAATTGACGCCGTCGAGCCGGGCCTTCTTGAAGTCGAGACCGCTGAGATCGAGCCCCGAAAGATCCCTGTTGGAGAGATCGGGAGTGATACCCGCGGCCGTCGCAAACAGGAGTTGCGTCACCTGCCGCGCGGTCATATCGGCCGCATGCGCGGCCGACGCGGAAAGCGCTAAACTCAGGGCGAATCCACAGGGAATCAGGCGTGCACAGAGTTTAATCACAGTATGTTCGCCCTCTTTGTGGGTGCCGCAATTGACCACGAATGCGTGCCATGTCCAAGGCGCTAGGGGCCTTTGCGCCGTGCGGATACCGTGAACGCCGAAGTGACACAATCCGCGCATGATATAATGTCCGGTATTCCACGCGTGGTCAGATCGCCGCGCCGACGAGGATTGAATGGCTCCGCAGAACTCCGTGCCACCGCCGCCCCCGCTCTCGACGTACCGGCCAAGTTTCGAACGCGCACCGCTCGGTTCGGGGCCGAGAAAGGGCCCGCGCCCTCCCGCACCGCCTCGTCGCGGCGGAGGCCTGCTGCTTGGCGTCGTTTATTTCTTTCTCTTTGTCATTCTCGTCGCCGGCGGCGGTGTCGCCTATCTTCTTGTCAATCCGCCGAGCGACCTCATTCGTCAGAAGATCACCGAGCAGGTCAAGACAAGGACAGGTCGGGATCTCGTCATCGCCGGCCGCGCCAATTTCACATTCTTTCCCGTTCTCGGCGTGTCGCTCAAAAACGTGTCGCTGTCGGGCCCACCGGGCATGGACGGCAAGCTTGTCGAAATGCAGGCGCTCGACGTCAGCGTGAAGGCGATGACGCTTTTCTCGCGCCAAATCGAAATCAATTCGATTGTCCTGAGGAAGCCGATATTCAACTTTCGCCGGGACGCTGCCGGTCACAACAATTGGGATTTCGCAGCACGCGCGACGCCCGTGCAATTCGCTGAATTGCAACTCCGAGGATCACTGCGCGACGCCGAACCGGTCGTCGTTGCCGCCACCGATGACACTACCGTCTCGTCGAATCACGAGTCCTCAGGTTCAGCGTCTTCAAGATTACGCGGACAAGGCGATTTGCAGATTGATGATGTGAGGGTCGAAGACGGGACGTTGCGCTTCACCGACGAGCGCTCCGGAAAGGTCCAGCAAGTCTCCGCCGTCAACCTCAAACTCGGCCTCGCCTCGTTGCAGAGCCCGCTCACCGGCAGCGGCAATCTTTCTTGGCGCGATCAGCGCATCGACTTCGACGGCAAGCTGTCCGACGTCCAAAGCATCTTCAGCCATAAGCCGGGTCATCTCTCGTTCAACGCCCGGAACCCGCTGATTGCGGCCTCCTATGATGGCGGCATCCTCCTGACCGACCGGGCCTACCTCGAAGGCGAAGTCACGGCCAATTCGGACTCGGCGCGCGCCCTCGCCACCTGGTTTGGAACGACGCTTCCTCCGGTCTCGGGGTTCGGTCCGCTATCCATCAACGGCCGACTTAAAACGAGCGGCAACGTCACGGATTTTTCGAATGCGGAATTCGGCCTCGATGGCGCCACCGCGAAGGGTTCGATCAAGGTAACGACCGGCGGCGTGCGCCCCCGCGTCGAGGCGACCCTCGATGTCGCGGAGCTCAATCTCAACAAGTACCTGACGAGCGCAGTAACCGGCGATCTTCCTACAGAGAGCGAGCCCGAGCCGGCAGACGACAACACCGCGCCCGCCGCACCGGCCCAGAAGAACGGTGCGGGAAGCGGCACGCCATCAGCACCCGACGAGATCGAGAAACTCTTGAATGCGCCCGGCTCCAAGGTCTACGGCGCAGTCCAACGCGCCGGATGGTCGAGTGAGCGGCTGAACCTAGCGCTGCTCGGAATTGCAGACGGCGACGCCCACCTCCGCGTCGGCAAACTGCACTTCAAAAAAGTTTCGATCGGGCAATCCTCCGTTTCAGTCGCCGTGCAAAACAAAGCGATGACCGCGACGTTCGATGACGTCGAGCTCTATCAAGGACACGGCAAGGGCGTGCTCACGATCGACGGCTCGGCGAATACCGCTAATATCGGTGCGAATTTTGATCTCGACGGCATTGCGGCGCTGCCGTTTCTGAAGGATGCCGCGGGTTTCGAGTGGATCTCGGGCAAAACCAAGGTCGGTTTGCAGCTCACCGCCAATGGAACGAACCAGCTGCAGCTCGTCGAAACGCTCAATGGCAAGGCCAACTTCAAATTTTCAAACGGCGCAATCGTCGGCTTTAATTTGCCGGGCGCCATCCGCGGCGTCGCCAACGGCGATTTCTCGGGCCTTAGGAGAGCACCTTCGCAAAAGACCGACTTCAGCGAGCTTAGCGCCAGCTTCGATATCGCCAATGGCGTCGCGCAGAATCACGATCTTCAGCTCGTCAGCCCAATGCTGAGGGTGACAGGCTCGGGTACGGCCCACATGCCGGAGCGCACGGTCGATTATACAGTGAAGCCAAACATAGTCGCTTCGCTCGAAGGACAGGAGGGTGGCGACGACAAGCTCTCAGGCATCGAGGTGCCGGTGCGGATCAGCGGTTCCTGGGACAAGCCGAAGTACCAAGCCGATCTCAAAGGCGTGCTTTCGGATCCGCACAAGACGGTCGAAACGATCAAGGAAATCGGCAAGAAGTTCAAAGGCAAGAATGCCAACCAGATTGTCGATCAGCTTTTCGGCAAGAAGGACGACGACGATGGCTCGGCGGCGAGAAACAAGGCGAAAGCCAAGGAACTTCTGAATAAGTTTCTCGGCAAGGAGCAGGACGCAAATTGACGGCAATAATCCGAAGCGCTCGCGGCGTTTTTCGCACCTCCTAAACGCCCTCCGGTTCACCACGCGCGAGCCGCTCGTCACGCCGCGCAAATAGTTCCATTAAGTCGTGGTAAAGCCGCGACAAAAAAAATTGGCGCTGGTGGCAAAAAAAATCTTGCGCAGGAAGGGCCTTGGCCTCATATGCAGCTTTCTCGTCTGTCCACCTGCCAACATGGTCGAGGTTTTCCAGAACCAATGAGGTAAGGAGCGGGCGAGTCAAACCTATCTGCTGGTTGGGGAGGGTCATATGGCCTTTAATGACACCCTCTTCCAATTGGGGATGGACTTGACTCGTTCAAGCACCGCCCAAAAGGAAGATCACTCGTGCGCTGAATTCAACGCACAAGTTGCGGACCCGGAAACGAGTCCGATCGTCGAGCAAAGCGTAAGCACTGCAGGGACTACGATCTTTATTGATCTTCACGGCGCCAAACGCCTCGACGACGTCAAGTCGGCCGAGCGCGCGACGCGGCGTGCCGTCGAGACCCTTGGCCTCAAGCTCAAGAGTCTCCACCTCGATCGCGTCGCCGGTGGCGGCGTGTCCGGCGTCGCGGTTCTGGGCTCCGGGCATTTCTCTTTGCAAGCCTGCACGCGTACCGGCTTCGCAGCCGTCGACGCGCGCGGATGTGCAGGGCTGAAGCCCGAGGTGGCGCTGATGGCTCTCGCCAACGCCTTCGAGGCGCGCGAGGCCGTCATTCGGCGCAAACGCACGGTCTCCGACCTTACCGTGCCTGCCTTGCGCGTGGTGCCCAGAGCACCGCGAAAGGCTCAGCGTCAGAAGGCACAGGCGAAAGCGGCCTAAGAGGCGGCTTCCACCTTTTTACGGCGAAGAACAGATGCCGCGATCGGGTTTCCGGTCGCGGCTTTTTCTTGCCTGATTTCCTAGAGTTCCCGCTCGCTCACGCGGGCCACGTCTTTCGCAGGTTCGACCGTCTTCAACGCCTCGTCCGGCAGAAGCGACGCGCCGGCCGACTTCGAGAGTTGCATGAACAGCAACACCGATGAAGCCGAGATCACCGCGACCAGGATGAAGACCGGCGGAAAATGCGCCAGCGCCAGATCTCCGCCGCCCATTGTCCTTTGAGCGATGTCGAGACCCAGCGCCGCGATCGTGACGCCAACCGAGCCCGACAGGTTCTGACAAACCGCCGCAAAGCTCGTCGCTCTGCTGAGGCGTTCGATCGGCACGTCGGCATAGGCCAGCGTGTTGAGGCTGGTGAACTCCAGCGACCGCGACAAGCCGCCGACCAGGAACAACGCGATAATCAGCATCGGCGGAGTCGCCACGGTGAACAGCGCCGGCGCGACCGCGAAGAGCGCCGCGATGAGTGCGTTGAAAACGAGCACCCTGCGGAAACCGTAGCGGCCCAGGATGGTCGCAACCTGCGTCTTCATGAACATCGAACCAACGCCCGTCGCGAAGGTCAGCATGCCGGATTGGAACGCCGTCATGCCGAATCCCGCTTGAAACAGAAGCGGCAGCAAAAAGGGCCCGGCTCCCAGGCCGATCCGGAACACAAAGCCGCCGATAACGCCGGCCCGAAATGTCGGGATCGCGAGCAGCTTCAGATCGATGATGGGCTCGGAAACGCGCGGCGCGTGCCAGACGTAGGCGACGAGCAGCGCGGCGCCGGCAAATATCACGGCGACGACCGTCTGCTGCGTGACGAGGCCGAGGCCCAGAAGCGTTACGCCGGTGAGGAATAGCGACAGTCCCGGCCCGATCAGCAAAAAGCCCCTGAGATCGAAACCTTTCGGCATCTCCTCACGCACGTCCGGTATGAAGCGCGTGATCAACACGATGCCGGCGAGCGCCACCGGAATGTTGATCCAGAAGATCCAGCGCCAATCAAAGTACGTCGTGATGAAGCCGCCGAGCGGCGGTCCGAGCACTGGCCCGACGAGCGCCGGTATCGACAGCCAGGCAATCGCCCCGATCATTTCGGCTCTCGGAACGGTGCGCAACACGATCAGGCGGCCTACAGGCGTCATCATCGCCCCGCCCATGCCCTGCAGGACGCGGGCTGCGACCAACGAGCCAAGACCCGTCGACAGGGCGCAGGCTATCGAACCCGCGGCGAAGACAACCATCGCAGCGCGAAATATGTTTTTGGCGCCGAACCGGTCGGCCATCCATCCCGATGCTGGGATGAAGACGGCAAGCGCCAGAAGATAGGTCGTCAGCGCCAGTTTAAGGTTAATCGGGTTGGCGCCGAGGTCCTTGGCGATCGCCGGCAGCGACGTCGCAAGCACCGTCGCGTCGAGGTTCTCCATGAAGAGAGCCGTGGCGACGATTAGCGGAATGAGATTGCGGCGCAGCAGTTCGTTCATTGGCGGGGTGTCTAACATGTCTAGAACGTACCGACGCCAGCGTTCCGCCATGCGCTTCCAGCAAGTCTGGGGTGCGGCAAAAGTTGCAACGCGGCATCAGGATAGGGTGCAGTTACCCAATCGAGTGGGGTAATGACACCCGCGCTAAGCTATTGCGTTGACGTCGGCTGAGCGGCAACCTGATCTCCGACATCACAAAATCAAAAACCGTCCGAATTCTCGCTGCCGGGTCCGGCGAAGCCTGGAGCGGGCCACTCGGGGAAGCGCGAAAGATGCTCACGAACAAGGTCATTTCAGCCGACGAAGCAATTGCGCTCATCAATGAAGGCGATGTCGTCGCGACGACCGGCTTTGTCCAGAGCTGCATTCCGGAAAGTCTGCACGCCGCGCTCGAGAAGCGTTTCGTCGAAACCGGGGCTCCGCGCGACCTGACGCTGATAATGTGCGCCGGCGCCGGCGACAGCAAAGGCCGCGGCACCGGACGCCTCTATCACGAGGGCCTTCTCAAACGGGTCATCGCGGCGAACTATGGACGCATGCCGAAAGTCGCGCAGGCGGCCCAGGAGAACAAGATTCAGGGCTACAACCTGCCGCAAGGCGTAATCTCTACGCTCTATCGCACCTGCGCCGCCGGCCAGCCGGGACTTTTTTCGAAGGTTGGCCTGCATACTTACGTCGATCCGCGGCTTGGCGGCGGCAAGGTCAACACCGCGACGAAAGAGGATCTCGTCAAGCTCGTCGAAGTCGAAGGCAAGGAGTGGCTGTTCTACAAGGCAACTCCGATCAACGTCGCGTTGATCCGTGCCACGAGCGCCGACCCGCACGGCAATCTCAGCATGGAGAAGGAGTGCTTGACTCTCGACGTGCTGGCCCAGGCAATGGCCGCGCACAACAATGGCGGCGTCGTCATTGCTCAGGTAGAGCGCCTCGTCGAGGCCGGCTCGATCAGACCCAAGGCGGTCAAGGTTCCCGGTATCCTGGTCGATTGCGTGGTCGTTGCCGAGTCACCAGAAATGCACCGTATGAACTACGGCGTAATGTACGACGCGGGCCTTGCCGGAGAGGTGCGCGTCACCGTCGACAGCTTGCCGAAAATGGCGCTGAACGAGCGCAAGATCATCGCGCGCCGGGCTGCATTCGAGCTACCGCCCAATGGCGTCATCAATCTCGGTGTCGGTGCGCCGGACGGCGTTGCCAATGTCGCCAACGAAGAGAAGGTGACACCCTATCTCGTGATGACGACGGAAGCCGGGGCGGTCGGCGGCGTGCTGGCGGGCGGATCGAGCTTCGGCTCATCGGCAAACGCTCACTCGGTCCTCGATCAGAATCAGATGTTCGATTTCTACCATGGTGGCGGTCTCGACCTGACCTGCCTCGGCATGGCCGAATGCGACAGCCTCGGCAACGTCAATACCAGTAAGTTCGGCGGCCGCCTCAATGGCTGCGGCGGCTTCATCGACATTTCACAGAACGCCCGCGCCGTCGTCTTCGCCGGTACGTTCACAGCCGGCGGGCTCGAAATCGCGATCGAAGACGGCAAGCTTAGAATCGTCAAGGAAGGCCGCTCGCGCAAATTCGTGCAGCAGGTCGAGCAGGTGACATTCTCGGGCCAGTATGCCGCCAAGCGTTCGCAACCCGTCATCTACGTGACCGAGCGCTGCGTGTTCCAATTGACCGAGCACGGGCTCGAGCTAATCGAGGTGGCGCCGGGCATAGATATCGAACGAGACATCCTCGCTCATATGGCTTTCAAGCCGCACATCCATAAGCCCGTGCCGATGGACCCGCGTCTCTTTCTTGAACAGCCGATGGATCTTCTCGCGGACCTCTTGAACCTGAATCTCAAGGAACGCATCAACTACGACGCGAGCCAAAATATGCTGTTCCTCAATCTCGCAGGCTGGAGCGTGCGCAAGAAAAGCGACATCTCCGACCTGCAGAAGGTGATCGTCGAGACCTGCAACGCGATCGGCCGGAGGGTCGATGCCGTGATCAATCAGGACGGATGCCGGATCGCAGACGATCTCTACGACCGCTATGCCGACATGGTCGCGTACGTGAAGAAGCATCATTATGATCGATCGGCGCGTTACGCCACGAGTGCGATCACTCGGCAGAAGCTGCAGGACGCGCTGAAACGGCGTGGCCTCGATACTATCATCTTCGAGCGTGCCGAGGATGCCCACAACTTCTTGAATCTCAAGCGGCAAGCTGCGGAATAGCGGCGTTCATCGGGCCAAAGCTCGGCGGCGCGACGTCGTCGACATGGTGCGGCACTTGATGGCTCTCCGCAGCATCCCAATTTAATGCACCTACCTTTTTTCGTGGGTGCCTTATGGAACATTGGATGTCGAGTCTTCACGATGACGCTCCGGCTACTCTCGAAGACGCGAGGCCGGTCAGCCCTACTGCCGGTCTCAACGACTCGCACCTGATGGATGCTTATAGCCGGGCCGTCGTCGACGTCGTCGACGCGGTGTCTCCAGCGGTCGTGCACGTCCAGGTTCGGAAGGTGCACGGCGGTCGTGTGGGTCAAGGATCGGGCAGTGGCGTCGTCGTGTCGCCCGACGGGCTCGTGCTGACCAACAATCACGTCATCGATGGCACGCAGTCGATCAGCCTTTCGCAAGGCGACGGCCAGCGGTTCGGTGCGCGCCTCATCGGCAGAGATCCCGATACCGATCTCGCGGTGCTGCGCGCCGAGACATCGGAGCGTTTGAAGTATGCGCATCTGGCGGATTCGAAGAAAATACGCCCAGGTCAGATTGCAATCGCGATCGGAAATCCGCTCGGTTTCCAGTCGACCGTTACGGCCGGCATCATCAGTGCCGTGGGCCGCTCACTCAGAGCCGAGAACGGCCGTCTGATCGACGATATCATTCAAACCGACGCCGCTCTCAATCCCGGCAACTCGGGCGGGCCGCTGGTCAATTCCGCGGGCCATGTGATCGGCATCAACACGGCAACGATCATGGGCGCGCAGGGTTTGTGCTTCGCGGTCGCGTCGAATACGGCGGAATACGTGCTGACGCAGATCCTGGCTCACGGCCGCGTTCTCCGTGGCGTGATCGGTATCGTCGCCGAACACGTGGTGCTGCCGCAGAGTTTGCGGCACAGCTTTGGATTGACCCAGCCCGGCGCCATCGGCGTGCGTGGCGTTCAGAGCCCCGGACCGGCCGAGGCAGCGGGCTTGATCGCCGGCGATATTCTCATATCGCTCGACGGCGCGCCTGTTGCGGGAGTCGATGACGTGGCACGCATTCTCGACGCCAAGCGCATCAATCAGAAGGTAACGGCTGAAGTCTTGCGCGGCGGCGAGAAGCACGAATTCACGCTCGTGCCGGAAGAGCGGAACTAACAATCTTCCGCGACAGAACACTTGGTCCCGGCTCTGCGCTGCGCTCAGGCCGGGATGACAATCGTCGAGGCTACTCCCGCGTCAGGCCTTTGGCGGCCAGCTCCTCGAGATATTGGCCCCATCGGCTTTCTTTTTCGCGCCCGAGGACGTGCAGATAGCCCCACGTATAGAGGCCGGTGTTGTGACCGTCGTCGAAGGTGAGGCGTGTCGCGTAATTCCCGACGGGCGTGATGCCGGTGATCTTGACGTGCTTCTTCTTCGGTACCGTGATGCGCTGCGAGGCCGAGTGGCCTTGGACTTCGGCCGACGGGCTCACGACGCGTAGAAATTCCGCCGGCAGCTCGAACGTCCGGCCGTCCGGGAAGGCGGCCTTCAAAACCTTGCCGCCGTCTGTGAGGTCGAGAACCGGCGGGGGCGTTAGCGTTCCCTTGGCACGCTCGACTTCCGTCCAGGCACGGGCGGCGAGTTCACGGAAAATCCCGGCATGGACACTCTCGGGCGCCGCGACGGTGACCGGCTTGCCGCTGTCGGACGTTTCGCGGATTTCCATGTGAAGCGGCACTTCACCAAGGAACGGGACGCCGAGCTTTTTTGCCTCGTCACGGGCTCCGCCGTGGCCGAAGACATCGGAACGCTCGCCGCACTTCGGACAGAGGAAGTAGCTCATGTTCTCGACGATGCCGAGGATCGGAACTTCGACGCGCTTGAACATCGCGATGCCCTTGCGAGCGTCGATCAGCGCCAAGTCCTGCGGCGTCGAGACGATGACGGCACCTGAGAGTGGCACGCTCTGCGAGATGCTGAGCTGAATGTCACCCGTGCCGGGCGGCATATCGATCACGAGGACATCGAGGTCGCCCGTGCTACCGGCCCAATCGGTTTCGCGCAGCATCTGGCTGAGGGCCGAGACGACCATCGGTCCGCGCCAGACGACGGGTGTGTCTTCGTCGACCAGAAAGCCCATCGACATGACTTTGAGGCCCCAGCCTTCGAGCGGCTGTATGACCTTGCCGTTCGCGACGCGCGGCTTGCCTGTAATACCAAGGAGGCGCGGCTGCGACGGTCCGTAGATGTCGGCATCGACGACGCCGACCTTCAATCCGATCGATTGCAGGCCGAGCGCCAGATTGGCAGCGACCGTCGATTTGCCGACGCCGCCTTTACCGGAGGCAACGGCAATGACGTGCTTGACGCCGGGGATGCCTTGCATCCTGGCGCCGCCTTGCGCTGCAGCGGCTGCGGCCTGACGCGGCCCTGCGCCATCGCCCGTTGCGCCTTTGGCCCGCGCTGCCTGAACACGCGGATGCTCGGCTCGCGAGGCTGGGGCTCGCGGCGCGCCAGGTGTCGCGTCCGCCGTCAGCACCGCGGTGACGCCGGCAACACCCTTGATTTCGGAAACGACTTTCTCGGAGGCCTTCCTGAGTTGGTCCAACTCCTCAGCGCGCGACGCGGGTATCGTGATCGAAAAGTAGACGCGGTCGTCCTTGATGAAGATTTCGGAGACGAGCCCGAGATCGACAATATTGCTTTCGAGATCGGGGCCCTTGACCCGGCGCAACGCCGCGAGCACCTCTGACTTTTCAACCGGCATCTCTTTGACGTCTCCTAGCTCGTAGCTCGTCGTTACCGCGGTCGTCCGCCAGATAACGTAATCGATATAAGTCCGGGCTCCGCCGGTTGGAAAGCCATCGAGGCGCGGCCAATGCGCCAGAAGGCGCGGCGTTTGCGGGACACTCAGAGGCGGCTCCAAATGCCTACGCCTTGCGGCGCTTCGAGAGGCCGCTTAATCGTGGCGCATGGCGTTCCCCAATCACATCCTCGGAGTCATCCTGGCTGGCGGACAGTCGCGGCGCTTCGGCGGCGGCGACAAGGGCTTCGCCGATCTCGATGGCCGGCCGGTGTTGTCCCACGTCATCGAGCGCTTTCGCCCGCAGGTCGGCCGCCTCATCCTCAATGCCAATGGTGATCTTAGCCGCTTCGCCACCTTCGGGCTAGAAGTTGTGGCTGACAGGGAAATTCCCGGGCAAGGCCCGCTCAGCGGTATTCTAACGGCGCTCGAATGGGCGAAACGTCATGCTCCGGATTGTACTGCCGTCGCAACGGTATCAACGGATGTTCCGTTTCTTGCGCTGAACCTCATCCAACGCCTCGAAGCGGAACGCGGTGACGGGGTCGCGATCGCTGTGTCGGCCGGTCGCCGGCATCCGACCATCGCGATATGGCCGCTAACGTCGCGCGAAGCGGTCGCCGACGCCCTTCAACGTGGTGCACTCAGCGTCGATGCCCTCGCGGCCGAGCTCAATGCTGTTGCGGTACCGTTCCCGATGGGCGAGATTGACGGCGTGACCATAGACCCTTTCTTCAACGTAAATCGGCCTGAAGACCTCGTGGCGGCGCGCGCGTTGCTCGCCAAATCCTGAGAAGGAAAATACATGCCTGCAAACGGTCAAGCCCGCGCCTGTTCAATGCCGCTTTTCGGAATTGCCGGGTGGTCGAATGCCGGCAAGACGACCCTGATCGAAAAGCTGACGCAGCATTTCGCCGAGCGCGGACTTCGCGTCGCGACGATCAAACATACGCACCACAAGTTCGATATCGACGCGCCGGGAAGCGACACCGCGCGCCATCGTGCGGCGGGAGCTGCCGAAACGGCGATCGTCTCGGGCTCTCGCGTCGCCGTCATCGAGGAAATCGAGTCGGCGGGAGAACCGGCGCTCGAAACCGTTGCGGCGCGTCTCAATCCAGCCGACATCATTTTGGTCGAGGGCTATAAAGCCGCTGCCATCCCTAAGATCGAAGTGCGACGCTCAGCCGTTGCAGCCGAGAAGTTGTTGGCCGCGAGCGATCCGCTTGTTCTCGCGATCGCGGCCGATTATGAAGTCGAAGCGCATGGCAAACTGGTATTCAGGCTCGACGATATTGCCGGCATCGCGTCGATGATCGAGGAGACGTGCGGCCCTTTCAAGAGGCTGCGGCAGCGTGCCTGACGCTTAAATGCCTCGCAAACCTCAGCAAACACCGGCTTGCTCTTGACCACCCGCCCCCCGATATGAAACGAGAATAGACGGGGCTCAGGAGAAGTATGCATGCCGGGCGTAGCCGCCCCATCAAAAGCGTTGCATTTGGTCGATCCCTTCGGTCGAGGGATCGAGTATTTGCGCGTGTCCGTGACGGATCGTTGCGACTTCCGCTGCGTCTATTGCATGTCGGAACACATGACGTTTCTGCCAAAGCGCGATCTGCTGTCTCTCGAAGAACTCGACCGACTATGTACCGCGTTCGTTCACCGCGGCGTCAAGAAATTGCGAGTGACGGGCGGCGAGCCGCTCGTGCGCAAGAACATCATGTGGCTGTTTCGGAGCCTCGGCCGGCATCTTCAGACGGGGGCGCTCGAGGAATTAACGCTGACGACGAACGGCAGCCAGCTCGACAAGTTCGCCGTTGATCTAAAGTCAGCCGGCGTCGAGCGGATCAACGTTTCTCTCGACACGCTCGACCCGGTAAAATTCAAGGCGATCACGCGATGGGGCAATATCGAAACCGTTCTTCGCGGGATCGATGCGGCTGAAAAGGCCGGGCTCAAGGTCAAAATCAATACTGTCGCGTTGAAGGGCGTCAACGAGGACGAGATCGAACAGCTGATCCGGTTCGCGCACGGCCGCGGCGCCGACATGACGCTGATCGAGACGATGCCGCTCGGTGACATCGAAGGTGACCGCACCAGCCAGTATCTGCCGCTATCGTTGGTCCGTGGCCGGCTGCTCGACCGGTTTACGCTCGAAGAGAGCCCGCACCGCACCGGCGGCCCGGCGCGCTACGTCAGAATCAAGGAGACCGGCGGCCGCCTCGGCTTCTTCACGCCGCTGACGCACAACTTCTGCGAAAGCTGCAATCGCGTGCGCGTGACGTGCACCGGCACGCTTTATATGTGTCTCGGCCAGGAAGATGCCGCGGATTTACGCGCCCCGCTGCGCGCCTCGCCGGATGATGCGGCTCTCGACGCTGCGATCGTCGAAGCCATTGCGAGAAAGCCCAAGGGCCACGACTTCATCATCGACCGGCACACAAAGAAGCCGGCTGTTACCCGCCACATGAGCGTCACCGGCGGCTAGCGTTTTCCAGCTCTATAGAAATCGCCCCATCCGTCATGGCCGTCCTCCAAGCCGGATATCGGGATTTTCCGTGTGACTCTGGATGGCCGGGTCAAGCCCGGCGATGGAGTGGGGTACAGGTTATTCTCGTCGCGGCTATGCCAGCACCGTTCTCACAACCTGCTTGATTTGCTCGAGCGTGAACGGTTTTGAAACGGACAGCAGCTTGCGCACCCTGAGGCGGCCGGCGCGTTCGAGCTGATCAGAAAATCCCGACATCAGAACCACGGCAATCGCCGGCTTCATGTGAAGAGCCTTTTCGGCGAGAGAAATACCATCGAGTTGCGGCATGTCGACATCGGTCACCAGCACGTCGATCGATGCCAGATTCGTGCCGAGGCAATCGAGCGCCTCGAGGCCGTCCTGTGTCACATGCACCGTGTGGCCGTCCGCACTCAGAGCCCGCCGCACGAGATCGCGCACGGCGGCATCATCGTCTGCGAGCAGGATCGTCGCCATGTTACCGCACTCCCTCGATCCTCGATCCGTAATCCTGTTCTAATCGACGAGACGCCCGACGAAGGGCAACTCCCTGTAGCGATGCGCGACATCCATGCCGTAGCCGACGACGAAGACGTTCGGACATGCGAACGCGCAATAGTCTGGTTCTATCGAGACGGCGCGCGGTGCTTCCTTGTCGAGCAGAACGCACGTTTCAATGCGCGCCGCGCCGCGCGCAGCAATCAGATCCTTGGCGAACGCCAGAGTGCGGCCGGAGTCGAGAACATCGTCGATCAGAATGACGTGTCGATGCTGCACGTCGAGGTCGAGATCGCGCAATATCGAAACCTGGCCCGATGCCGAACGGCTTTTTCTGTAGCTCGACAGCGTCAGAAAATCGACTTCGGGCGCAAGACCTGCGGCGTAGAGCGCCCGCAACAGATCGGCGGCGAACACGAAGCTGCCCTTTAGGACAGGGATGACGAGCAGATTTTTTGGTTGCCCTGCAGCAATCTCGGCTGCAAGCGATTGTAGGCGGTCGTGAATTTCGCCCGCGGAAAAGATCGTCTCGATGCGTTGTCCGGCACTCAGATCGGCCATGCAATATCCCTGTGAACCCGCGGCAGAGCCATTACCCACGGTTAAACCCTTCCAGGTTCTTGTGTACACGACCCCGCCACAATCGTAATCGATTGATCGACCCGGCTTGACGTGTCTATACGCGCTTGGGCCGCAAAACGAGTCCCGAACTGTTTATGCCAAGGTAAACCCCCGTGATTCGCTTGACGAATGTCGGCCTGAAGTATGACAGGGGCCCCGAGGTGCTATCGGATGTGACGTTTCATCTCCGCCCGGGGTCATTTCATTTTCTGCACGGAGAATCCGGTGCGGGAAAGACGTCGCTCCTGCGTCTGATGTTCATGTCGCTGCACCCGACCCACGGGCACATTCAGATGTTCAACGACGACATCACGAAGGTCAGCCCGCAGAAGCGCGCCCAGATGCGCCGGCGTATCGGCATCGTGTTCCAGGATTTTCGCCTCTTGGACCACCTCACCGTTTGGGAAAATGTCGCTCTGCCACTACAGGTCATCGGCAAAAAGCCCGGTGATTACCGGGAGGACGTTACCGACCTTCTGCAATGGGTTGGTCTTGGCGATCGAATGTATGTTAATCCTTCGGTGCTGTCGGGTGGAGAGAAACAGCGGGCAGCCATCGCGCGCGCCGTCATCGGCAAGCCAGAGGTGCTGCTCGCGGACGAGCCGACCGGCAACGTCGACCCGCAGATGGCGCGTCGCCTTTTGCGCCTGTTCGTCGAATTGAACAGGCTCGGAACCTCGGTCGTGATCGCGACACACGACCATCAGCTGATGCGGCAGTTCAAGGCGCCGCGCATCGAGGTGCATAGGGGCCATGTCCGCATCATCTAGCCGCTTCCCAGGGCCGCACGAGCCCGCGATGCCGGCATCGGCTTATGACCGTTTTGACGAACCTGTCACCGGAAGGCCGACAGGACCAGCGACGCATGTGCCGACTTACGTAGACGCCGGCCCCACGAGTGAGCCGCCGCGTGATTTTCATGCACCGGCACGCGGCAGCGATCGCGGACGCAAGATGAAGGTGACGGCTCCGGTCGTGCCACCGGCATCGGTCACCGGACGATCCCTGACGCTCGTCATCGCAATCATGTGCTTTCTCGCCTGCCTGACGGCCGGCGCCGTTTGGATGATCAAGGAATCATCCGACGCCTGGACGAAGGACATCGCCAGCGAGGTCACCGTTCAGATCACACCGCAGGAAAATGCTGACATCGAAAAGTCGATTGCGGATGTCGTCGGCTACCTCGAAAAGCAGCGCGGCATCGTCAGCGTGAAACCGCTTAGCCTTGATGATTCCGCCGATCTGCTCGAACCCTGGCTCGGCTCGGCCGATGCCCTCAAATCGCTTCCCGTTCCGCGATTGATCGCCGTCGAAGTCAACCGCAACGAACCGCCGGACCTCGCCGAAATCGGAACGTCGCTTGGACGTGATTTCAAAGGTGCCTCGCTCGACGACCATCGCCGCTGGCAACATCAGATTCGCGCCGTGACGCGGTCCTTCGCCTTGGGCGGCATCGCAATCCTGGCGCTCGTCGCCGCCGCCACGACCGCCATCATCGTCTCGGCGACGCGCAGTGCGATGGCATCGAACCGCGAGATCGTCGAAGTTCTGCATTTCGTCGGCGCAACCGACAAGTTCATCTCGCGCGAGTTCGAGAAGCATTTCTTACGGCTCGGCATCAAGGCGGGCATCGTCGGCGCTACCTCTGCCATGCTCGTCTTCATGAGCATGCCGGCCATTATGGAGCTTCTGGGCGGGGGAGCCGTGAGCGCCGTCGAGATGCAACGGCTGATCGGCACAGGCGCGCTAGACGCACTGGGCTATATCATTCTCGGCCTCGTGGTGGTCATCATAGCAGGGCTTTGCATGGTCACGTCGCGGGTCGGGGTTTATCGTATCCTGCACGGCCGCCATTGAACGTGATGAACGAGAGTTCGGGGCGAGCTTGCCCGGCTGCCGCAACCTCGGAGCGAAATATGCAGATATCTGAGCGCCGTCGGGAAAAGTGGCCAAGCACCTGGAATCGGCTAAACGTTAGTGAAGCCTCGAGTCCTATCTAATGCGTCCCATGAGACGCGAACGGTCATGAAAAAAATTTCGCGCGTGATCGTCGTATTGCTAGCCCTCGGCGCCGGGGCGCTGGTGTTCGGCTTCGTAATTTTCGCCGCAAACGTAACGCGCGATGAGGTGGGCGGCTGGGACAAGGCCGACGGCATTGTGGTGCTGACCGGCGGCGACAATCGCCTTGAGGCCGGCGCCAAACTTCTGAGCGAAGGCCGCGCCAAACGCATGTTGATCTCCGGAGTGAACAGGAAGGTCACTCGCGAGGAAATGCAACGCCTCCTCGGCCTCGATAGGCAGATGTTCAACTGCTGCGTCGATCTCGGGTACGACGCTCTCGATACCGTCGGCAATGCCGATGAAACGCGAACGTGGGCCAACAGCAACGGCTACTCGAAACTGATCGTCGTAACTTCGCGCTACCACATGCCGCGCAGCCTGGCGGAACTGGCGCTGGCAATGCCGCGCGTCACGCTGCTGCCCTTTGCCGTGACGCCGAGGCGTTTTCCCGAGGAAGCCTGGTGGCTGCATACGGCGACGACGAGGGTTCTGCTTTCCGAATATTTGAAGTACCTGCCCGCCATCGGCCGCCTTACGGCACAGCGGGTCATGAATTGGCGAGACGGGCCGTCGGTCGCCGTCGCAGCTCCGAAGCGTGTCGATGGCTGATCCGTCGAAGCCGGGTCCGGGGGCCATCGTCATTGTTCGGTCGCTCATCTACTTCGCGACCTTCTACATCGTCACCGCGCTTTATCTCGTTCTTGGATCGTGGCTGCTGTTCGGGCCGCGCCCGTGGGCGATGAAAGGCCTCGAACTGCACGGGCGTACCTGTGTCGCTCTGCTTCGCATCATCTGTGGAACGAAGCTCGAGGTGCGCGGCGGTGAAAACCTTCCGAAAGCCGGTTGCCTCGTCGTCGCGAAGCATCAATCGGCGTGGGATTCGTTCGGCCTCGTGCCGCTCTTTCGCGATCCGGCGATCGTGCTCAAGGACGAACTCAAGTGGATTCCGTTTTATGGCTGGTTCTGCGTCAAGTTCGAGCACATCCTGGTCAAGCGGGAAAAGGCCTCAGCTGCTTTGAAGACGATGATCCGCGACGCTAAGCAGCGCATCAGCATCGGGCGCGAGGTCGTGATCTTTCCGGAAGGGACGCGAACGGTGCCAGGCGCGCCGCCGGACTACAAATCCGGCTATGTGGCGCTCTACGAGGCGCTTGGCGTCGTGACGGTGCCGCTGGCGCTCAACTCCGGCCTCTTTTGGCCGCGACGGAGCCCGTGGCGATATCCTGGAACGATCGTCGTCGAGTTTCTTCAGCCACTGCCGCCTGGGCTGCCTCGCGCTGAGTTCCGGACTCGCATCGAGGCCGCAATCGAAGACGCAAGCACGCGCCTGATCGCCGAGGCCGCCGCATCAGCCGAACCGCCACCGCTGGCGGTCGCCGCGAGCAAGCACGCTTGAGCCGGAAAACGAAATTAGAACATAGCACGAACATTTTATTGACGAGAGGGCGCTGGCGACTTATATTTGTTCGACAATTTTCCTACGGGACCGTTGCCTCGGATGAACGCCAAATCGCCCTCGCTGCCTGCAATTTCCGATGCCATCTGGCGGCGGAAATACCGTTTTTCGGGCTCGGCCAGCGCTCCCGCCGATCAAACGATCGAGGACACGTTCCGCCGCGTCGCCCGGGCTGCAGGTTCGGTTGAAAAAGGCGGCAAACGCCAACAGCAGAAGTGGGCGACGGCGTTTTACGACGCGATGGCCGATTTCGGCTTTCAGCCTGCGGGCAGGATTCTGGCCGGGGCCGGCACTGACCGTAACGTCACGCTGTTCAACTGCTTTGTCTTGGGCGAAATCGCCGATGACCTGACGAGCATCTTCGACAGCGTCAAGGAAGCGGCACTGACGATGCAGGCCGGCGGCGGCATCGGTCATGATTTCTCGACGCTTCGGCCTCGAGGCGCCCCCGTCAAAAGCATCGGCGCCGATGCTTCGGGCCCGGTGAGCTTCATGGACGTCTGGGACGCAATGTGCCGGACGATCATGTCGGCCGGGCAGCGACGCGGCGCGATGATGGCGACGCTCAGATGCGATCATCCGGATATCGAGGCTTTCATCGCGGCGAAGGCGGATCCGCTGCGGCTCAGGAATTTCAATCTCTCGGTGCTGGTGACCGATGCCTTCATGGACGCCGTGCGCCGGAATGCATCGTGGGATCTCGTGTTTGACGGCAAGGTCTATAAGACGGTCGATGCCCGCGCGCTGTGGGACCGCATCATGCGCGCCACCTACGATTACGCCGAGCCGGGCGTCATCTTCATCGATCGCGTCAATGCCGCCAATAACCTCTCCTATTGCGAGACGATCTCAGCTACGAACCCGTGCGGAGAACAGCCGCTGCCGCCCTACGGTGCCTGCCTCTTGGGATCGATCAACCTCGCTCATCTCGTGGAGGCTCCTTTCACGCCCGAAGCGCGGATCGACACGGCCAAACTCGAAGCACGCGTTGCGACGGCCATCCGGTTTCTCGACAACGTCATCGACGTTTCGCGTTACCCACTTGACGCGCAGGCGCGCGAAGCCCACGCCAAGCGACGCATTGGTCTCGGCGTCACCGGCCTTGCCGACGCGCTGATTTTTCTCGGGTCTCCTTATGGCAGCGCCGCCGCGCGTGAAAGGGCTGCGAGCTGGATGGCGATCATCCAGAATGCCGCCTACCGTGCCAGCGCCGCCCTTGCCGCCGAGAAGGGCGCATTTCCGCTTTACGATGCCAACGCCTTCTTGGCTCGGCCCAATATCGCGCGGCTCGACGCCGACGTCCGCGATGCGATTGCGGCGAACGGCATCCGCAACGGCTGCCTGACGTCGATTGCGCCGACGGGCACAATTTCGCTGCTCGCCGCAAATGTCTCGAGCGGCATCGAGCCGGTGTTCGATTTCGTCTACCGGCGGCGCGTTCTCGGCGACGATCAGGCGGCGGAAGAGCAAACCGTCGAGGATTTCGCCCATCGGAAATTCCGCGAGACGTTCGGGACCGACGCCCCGTTGCCGGAGGCTTTCGTAACAACCGAGGCCCTGACACCGTCTCAGCATGTCGCGATGCAGGCGGCGCTGCAGCCGTTCATCGACAGCGCCATTTCGAAGACGATCAACTGCCCGGAAGACATCAGCTTCGAGAGTTTTCGCGACATCTACATCGAGGCTTATGACCTTGGTCTCAAAGGCTGCACGACGTACCGGCCGAACCCGGTCACGGGAGCCGTGCTGTCGCGAGAGGCGCCGGCCGCCGAAGATGCAGGGCAGTCCGACACAAGCGTAGCCCAGACCTCGCCAAAGGTGCCCGCGATTAAGTCCGTGCCGGACGAAGCCGCGAGGTCCGGCGGCATCGTCTACATGACGAAGCCGCTCGAACGGGACGCTGCACTCGAAGGCATTACGTACAAGATCAAGTGGCCGGCGAGCGCGCATGCGCTCTATGTCACGATCAACGACATCGTCCGCGACGGGAGGCGGCGGCCTTTCGAGATCTTCATTAATACGAAGAATCTCGAGCACTACGCCTGGACGGTGGCGCTGACGCGCATGATCAGCGCCGTCTTCCGCCGCGGCGGTGACGTGGCGTTCGTTGCCGAGGAGTTAAAGGCGGTCTTCGATCCGGAAGGTGGCCGCTGGATGCAGGGGCGTTACGTTCCGAGCCTGCTGGCGGCGATCGGCGACGTCATCGAGCAGCATATGCTTCGAACCGGTTTCCTGACGCCAGAAGGCTCCGGTCAGACCGATCCGGATGGCGTTGAACGAGAGCCCGTTACGATCGCGCAGCGCGCCGGGCTTGGACGAGACGATCATCAAGTTGCAGAGACCACAAACGGCGAACCTTTGCCACGCTCCGCGTCGATTTCCGGAGCGCGGATTTGCCCGCGGTGCGGCGAGCGGGCTCTTCGCCGCATAGAAGGCTGCTGGACGTGCGCCAGCTGCACCTATTCGCGCTGCGGCTGAGACTTCAGACGCCCGTCACGTCACGACCGCCCACACATTCATCACTTGGCGCTGGATGGCCGGTCAAGCTTGGCCATTGAGTGGGAAGTGATCGAGCAAATCATTACCGCGCGTTGAGATTTGAAATCGAAACTCGCGCCTCTGCTCAGGCGGAGTGTTCTTTTTTCGCGATGTTCTCAACCGTTTTTTGACCACGGCGGCACGGCCGGAACGAGCCTGTCAAATTTTCGATCCAAAGTTCACGATTCCTCACACGCTAGCGGGATATGACGGTCTCAAAAGCAGTGTACGGCGAAGTTCGCCGATCAGGGGTGTGCGTTATGAGTGCCGAAATCATCCGGCTTGCCGACGTTCGTATGCGACGCGGCGGCGGGCAAGCCGTTCCGCCAATCGCGATCGCGCCGGTCAGCGCATCAGAAACGCCGCCGCGCTTCCACTTTTGGAGTGGTGCGTCGGGCAAGCGTTACGTTCACACCGTCTATAGCCTGTTCGATTGCCCGCCGATCGAAGATGCCAACTACATACTGGTGCGCCGCGCCGATAGTGCGACGCGAGCCGTGCTAGCGATCGGCCGGCTCTTCAATCAGTGCGCGATGCTCAACCTTGCCGAAATCCGCCATCACGCTTCGGCTCTCGGTGCTGACGAAGTTCACGTGCATCTGCTTGCTGCCTCGTCGCAGGAAGCGCAGGCCGTCGAAGCCGATCTTATTACCGCGCAATTCACAAGCGGACCACAGTCGGCTTAATCCCTAAAACTAGGCTTAGGATTCGGACGGCTTCGTGCCTTCCGGTCTGCGGCCGAAGTCGGGCATTGCCGTATCCTGCCCCGCCTGGATGATGCCGCGCCTGATGGCGCGCGCTTCCGCGAACAGTCTCTCCAGCGTTGCCGCGTCGGAGAAGCGGATTGCGCGTTGCAACGACACGAGGTCTTCGGAAAAGCGGCCAAGCATCTCGAGCACGGCCTCTTTGTTGTTCAAAAATACGTCGCGCCACATCACCGGGTCGGACGCGGCAATGCGCGTGAAATCGCGAAAGCCGCCGGCCGAAAACTTGATCACTTCGCTGTCCGTTACGCGTCCGAGGTGAGCGGCCGTATTGACGATGTTGTAGGCGATCAGATGCGGGATGTGGCTGGTGATCGCGAGTACCAAATCATGATGCTCGGGCGTCATGATCTCGACCTGCGACCCGAGCCGCTGCCAGAACGTCTCGAGCTTGGCCAGCGCCATGCGGTCGGCATCCACCTCTGGCGTCAGGATGCACCATCGTCCGTCGAAGAGTTCCGCGAAGCCCGCTTCGGGGCCCGACTGTTCGGTGCCGGCGACCGGATGTCCGGCAATGAAATGCACGCCACCCGGAATATGCGGAGCGATATCGCGCACGGCGGCGGCCTTGACCGAGCCGACGTCCGACACGATCGCATCTTTTTCAAGATGCGGCCCGATCGCCTTGGCGATTTCTCCGTATGCACCGACCGGCGTGCACAAAATTACTATGTCGGCGCCGCGGACGGCGTCGGCGGGATCGGCATAGGCTTTGGAAACAAGCCCGAGCGCCTCGGCCTTATCTCGCGTCTCGGCGGTAGACGAGGAGCCGACGATCTCACCAACGAGTCCAGCGCGGCGCGCCGCATGGCTGATTGACGACCCGATGAGGCCGACGCCGATTAGCGCCAGCCGCTTGAACATGCGTTCGCCCGACGTCCCTGCATGCTCACTCATCAGGCCGCGCCTTTGAGATATTCGGCGAGTGCCGCGATTGTCCGCCTGTTGTCGTTCTCCGAACCGATCGTCATGCGCAGCGCATTCGGGAAGCCGTAAGCGCCGACCTTGCGCAGGATGATGCCTTGCGATTTGAGATAGATGTCGGCGTCGTTTGCAGTCTTGCCGCCGTTGTCCTTGAAATGGAACAGAACGAAATTCGCGACGCTCGGCGTGACGGTCAGGCCGAGTTTCTGCAATTCGCTTACGACCCACGGCAACCATTCGTCATTGTGGTGCTTGGCGCGCTCCAAGTGGGCGGTGTCCTCGATCGCCGCGGCGGCGCTAGCGATCGCGGGCGACGACAGATTGAAGGGGCCGCGGATGCGATTAAGCACGCCGGCGACAGCCTCAGGGCAATAGGCCCAGCCGACCCGCAGCGCCGCGAGACCGTAAATCTTCGAGAATGTTCGCGTCATCACCGTGTTGGACGTCGTCGCGACGAGTTCGATACCGGCTTCATAGTCGTTGTTGCTGACGTATTCGGCGTAAGCCGCGTCGAGCACCAGCAGTATATCGTCTCTCAAACCGGCGCGCAGACGGCGGACGTCGTCGATCGGAATGTACGTGCCGGTCGGATTGTTCGGATTGGCGACGAACACTACGCGCGTTCGCTCCGTCACGCGGGCAAGGATTGCATCGACGTCGGTCTTGAGGCCGCGTTCCGGCGCAACGATCGGTGTCGCGCCATTCGTCAGAATAGCGATCCGGTAGACAAGGAAACCGTGCTCGGTGTAAATCGCCTCGTCTCCAGGCCCGAGATAGCCGCGCGCCAGAAGCCCAAGCAATTCATCCGAGCCCGAGCCGCAAACGATCCGATGAGGGTCCAGCCCATATCGCCGCGCGATGGCGTTACGCAGCAGCGTCGCCTGTCCGTCGGGGTAACGTTCGAGTTCAGAAGCCGCCGCCTGAAATGCTTCAATTGCCCGCGGGCTCGGCCCCAGCGGCGTCTCATTGGACGACAGCTTTGCAGGCTTCATGCCTCCCGGCACCTTGCTTTCGCCTGGTACGTAGGCCTCGATATCAAGGATGCCTGGACGCGCGATTGGCCCTGGTAACGCCATGTCGTGTCTCGAACTGTTGATCGAATTTATCGTGTGCGGCCGCATTGATAGGGGCTTCACCAGTTGAAATCAAAGATTAAAGTTGACTTTATCGACGGCGGGCCTAGCAAGCCGCCAAGCTCTTAACCGCCGGACGCCGACTGAGCCGATGACCGTCGTAACGCCTGATCTCAAAGCCTCGACCTCGCGGCGACATTCCGAGGTGTACAAGCCTTCGAGCCCGGTCGTGCATTTCGACGCCGGCGCGCCTTTGCGGCTGGCTTGTCAGCAGGACCTGGCACCGTTCTCGATTGCCTACGAGACTTACGGCGAACTCAACGCGGCAAAGTCGAATGCCATCCTCATTTGCCATGCGTTGACCGCCGACCAGTACGCCGCGAGCCAACACCCGATTACCGGCAAGCCCGGTTGGTGGGAAAACATCATTGGCCCCGGCAAGCCAATCGATACGGACCGCTTTTACGTCATTTGCTCTAACGTGCTCGGCGGCTGCATGGGCTCGACGGGCCCTGCGTCAATCAATCCCAAAACGGGCGAACCTTACGGCCTCGACTTCCCGGTCATCACCATCGGCGACATGGTCGAAGGCCAAGCGCGCTTGATGGATCATCTCGGGATCGACCAGCTCTTCGCCGTCATCGGCGGATCAATGGGCGGCATGCAGGTGCTCGAATGGGCGTCACGCTTCAAAGATCGCGTGTTCGCTGCCGTGCCTATCGCGACGGCAGCCTGGCATTCGTCGCAAAACATTGCCTTTGACGAGGTCGGGCGGCAGGCGGTGATGGCTGATCCCGAATGGGCAGGCGGCAACTACTATGCGGCCGGAAAAGTCCCGCGCAACGGCCTCGCCGTGGCGCGTATGGCCGCTCACATCACATACCTCTCCGAAGAGGCCTTGCACCGAAAGTTCGGCCGCACTCTGCAAGATCGCTCGTCCCTGACGTTCTCGTTCAGCGCCGATTTTCAGGTCGAGAGCTATTTGCGGCATCAGGGTTCGACGTTCGTCGATCGGTTCGACGCCAACAGCTATCTCTACATCACGCGCGCCTTGGATTATTTTGATTTGCGTGAAAGCAGTGACGGCGTGCTCGCAAATGCGTTTCGGGGCACGTCGACGCGCTTCTGCGTCGTGTCGTTCACGTCCGACTGGCTTTATCCGACGCGGGAAAGCCGCAGGATCGTGCAGGCGCTGAATGCCGTCGCAGCCAACGTGTCGTTCGTCGAGATCGAGACCGACAAGGGTCACGATGCGTTTCTGCTCGAAGAACCGATGTTCTTTGCGACAGTGCGGGGCTTCCTCAACGCCGCCGCGGTGAAGCGCGGGCTTGCCGCCCGCGACGGGACCGCGGGATGAGCGCGAGCGACGAACTTCAATTGATCGGCGGTGGGAAAACGCCGCGCGTCGATCACGTGCTGATCGCCGAGATGGTGGAAGCAGGCGCCCGCGTTCTCGACGTCGGTTGCGGCGATGGAGAACTGCTGCAGCTCTTGGCCGAGCGCAAAGGCGTCGACGGGCGCGGCGTCGAGCTTGAGCGCGACAAGGTCAATGCCTGCGTGGCGCACGGGCTCGCCGTCGTTCAGGGCGATGCCGACCACGACCTCGACAATTACCCCGACCAAGCCTTCGACTACGCCATCCTTTCGCTCACCATTCAGGCGACACGGCAGCCGAAAACCGTGCTGGAAAATCTTTTGCGGATCGGCCGGCGCGTCATCGTCTCGTTTCCGAATTTCGGTCACTGGCAGGTTCGCACCGGTCTGCTCTTCGGCGGACGTATGCCGGTAACCGACAACCTGCCGGATCTCTGGTATCTGACGCCGAACGCGCACCTGTGCACGATCCGCGATTTCGCCGACCTTTGCGAACGCGCCCACGCCGAGGTCGAGCAGGCCGTCGCATTCAATGCCTACGGTACGCGGCTGCCGATCAAGTGGTCGCTGTCGATGCAGAACCTGTTCGGCGAAAAAGCCGTCTTTCTTTTGCGCAGCTCGGCCCGCCCGGCGCCGGGGCGCTAGCGGCGGCGAGCGCCAGCAGGCTTGCTCGCGTCGGCTGGCTTAAATATCGCGGGCTGTCCGACTTTCAGACCGCCGCCGACGGCCGCCATCACCTCTTTGCGCGCCTCAACCACGATGACGCCCGCAACGCCGATCGGCATACTGGCGCCGAAACGTTCGATCGCCGGAACCATGCGCAGCAGCAGCCTCCTGTTGGATGGCGGGAAGTGGAGCGCCTCGCTCCACTCGACGGGGGTGAACATCGCATCCGTCAATTGCGCCTCGAGTTGGCCGCGGCTGAACGGCAGCCCGTGGCCGAATGGCGTCATGTCGATGCGCGACCAGAGCCCACGGCGGTTGGGAACCACGATCAGCATGCGCCCGTCGGGCTTCAGGACACGCCACATCTCGCGCAGCAGCGGCCCAACGCGCTCGGCTTGCTCTAGGCAGTGGATGGCGAGCAGCCGGTCGACGGAATTGTCCGGCAGCGGCCACTGGGTTTCCCCGACGAGGACAGAGTGGCAATGCCCGGCATGCGGCCAGACCAGAGCCCCTTGCCGCGCCGGCATCAGGCAAGCAAGACGAGCAGCCTCGGTGCGGAACGATCCGAGAAACGGCGCCGCAAACCCCGAACCGGCGACCGTCAGGCCCTCGAGGCTCTTCCATCGTTTGCGGATGACCGGCGCAAGCTGCCGCCGCACCAGCCGCCCCAACGGCGTACGATAGAAATCTCTAAGGCTTTTCGCATCGAGCGACATGGCGGCACTTGCAAACCTCGGCGGCGCTAGGGCTTTCCCCGCATCTCTCTAAACGATCCGGGCCGCCAGAGACAGCAGACACCGGCAACAACAATTCGCTGCGTCGTTAGGTTACGTTTGACAGGCGATCAGAGCTTGATCAGACTCCGGGCATGGGAGTTCTCAACACCGTTCTTGTTCCGTGCCTGACCGACAACTACTGCGTCCTGCTGCATGAGCCGGACAGCGGCGAAACTGCGGTGATCGATGCGTCCAGCGCGCCCAACATCAAGGCCGCGCTGAACGAGCGTGGCTGGCGGCTCAACCACATTATCATCACGCACCATCACACCGATCACACCGCTGGAGTTGCCGACCTTAAGGCTTCCTACGGGGCCGCCGTGACCGGCCCCGAAGCGGAGGCCGACCGCATACCGGGGCTGACGCGCGGCGTGACGGCATCGACGAAGATAAGTTTGGCCGGGCATCCGATCAACGTGATCGAAACTCCAGGGCACACCCTTGGGCATGTTACATACCACTTTCCCGACGATGCCATGGCATTTACCGGCGACACGCTGTTTTCGCTCGGTTGCGGGCGTGTCTTCGAGGGGGATCCGCAGATGATGTGGAACTCGCTTTCGAAAATCGCGGCGCTGCCCGGCGATACGAGCATCTTTTGCGGGCATGAGTACACGCTCAACAACGCACGCTTCGCGATGTCGATCGAGCCCGAAAACGAGGCGCTGCAAGCCCGTGTTGCCGAAGTCGAAGCGTTGCGCGCGAGCGGAAAACCGACGCTGCCGACGACGATCGATGTCGAGAAGGCAACCAATCCGTTTCTCAGACCGCAGTCGCACGCCATTCGGGCACGGCTCGGGCTTGAGGGCGCGCTCGACTGGCAAATTTTCGAGCGTCTGCGGCACTTGAAGAACAAGGCGTGACATTCGTGAGCAATGGTGGCCCGCACGAGAAGCAACGTCTCTCCGCGGAAGACGTGATCGCTATTCTCGGTCTCGCGCCACATCCCGAGGGCGGTCATTTCCGGGAGACGTTCCGCGACGCCGCCGAACCCGGCCGGCGTGCGGCCTCTACCGCCATCTATTTCTTGCTCAAGGCCGGCGAGCAATCGCATTGGCACAAGGTCGACGCCGCAGAAGCTTGGCACTTCTATGCTGGCGATGCGCTGTTGCTGGAGGTGTCGCCGCCGGATGGACCTCTATCGACTGTTCGCTTGGGCACCCACATCGACGACGGCGAACGACCTCAGAGCGTCGTACCGAAAAGCCATTGGCAACGAGCCCGAAGCCTTGGCGAATGGACGCTCGTCGGCTGCACCGTCGCGCCCGCCTTCACATTCGACGGCTTCACGCTCGCGGCGCGGGACTTCTCTCCAGGTCCGCCTTCGCGGATGGATTGAGCGGCGCGGAAGCAACAGCGCAACGTCTTTCGAAGACTATCCACCGCTCGTCCCCAGACCTAAATTTTTCGGACGTGGCGCAATGGCATTCAATCCACGGGATAATTGTCGCTTTGGTTCATAGCCGCGCCTGCGCTTCTTGCTGGCGGCATCCGACTCGTCAACAGTGGCTGCGAATCAAGTGTGCGATTCACGGGGGTTGCCGTCTATGAAACGCGAGTCCTCAGGACCCGTCCTATCCACGGTGTTCGTCGATTACGACAACATCTACCTATCACTGAAACGCAAGAACGAGGACGCCGCAAAGCGCTTCGCGAAGGACAGTAATGTATGGTTGCAGGGCATTGTCTCGGGCGAACTCATTACACCGACGTCCCCTTACGTAGCGACGACCGAGCGGCGCATCGCAATGAACCGCTGCTATGGCAATCCCGTGCCGCGGCGGAATGCGCACGACAATTCCACCGATATGAACTCTTTCCCGTTCATCCGGCATCATTTCCTGCGCTCAGGCTTTGAAGTCATCGACTGCCCGCCGCTGACGGCGCAACTCAAGAACTCGGCCGACATTCGCATCGTGATGGACGTCCGCGACATCCTCACCCATGACACCTTCTTCGACGAGTTCATCATTTTGTCGGGCGATGCCGATTTCACGCCGGTGCTGCATCGTCTGCGGGCCCATGCCCGGCGCACTGTCGTGTTCGCGAACGATCATACGGCGCAGCCCTACACCGCGCTGAGCGATGGCGAAATACGCGAGTCAAGTCTGATCGCTTTGTTGACAAGCAACAAAGTCCTCTCCGGGGCGACGACGCGCGAAATCAGTACGCAGACCCCGACGCCTGCGATTGATGTCGAGGCGGCGCGCAAAGCCGTCGTGTCAGAGGTCATCGATTTCGTGCGCAATGCGCCGCAGGCCGTGCCACTCGAAACGCTCGCGGATCGCGCGGTGCGCATCGTCGGCCGCGAAAAAACGGTCGGCACGAACTGGGGAGGCTACGGATCGTTCCGCGAGTTGCTGCTCGCCGATCTTCCGGACGATATCCATCTCAGCGACACGGCGCCTTATACGGTTTTCGATGGCAACCGGCATATTTCGGCATCCGGCTTGATTGCACCGCAGCTGGCACCGCCTGCGGCTGACCCGCGGCGGCGCGAGGGGGTGATGGAACCGCTCACTGCGCAAACGCAGCCCGAACCGCGAACGTCTTTGCAGCGTATGCAAATTCCGGTGTCGCAGACGGCACCCCAGCAGCCGTTCGAGACCGCTTATCAGTCATCTCAACAGCAACGTTACGGCGAGACGCCGAACGCCGTCGCCGTGCCGGCGCCTCCAATCACCGCGCCGCGTGTTGCGGCCTCCGCATCGGCGCAGCCTCCGCAATCGACCGAGTCGTCGACGCTACTGCGCCGCGGTCCGATCGCCCCTCCGACGAACCAGCCCGGCTATCAAATTGATCCGCGTCGCGAAGCGCCGAGACAGCAGACGCAGCAGGCGCCGCCGCCGCCGCCGATGTCGGTTCAGCCGCGCAACGCCGATCAGGCGACGCAGATCCAGCAATCGATCGCGCGCATTCACGAAGCTTGTCAGGCTCCCGCCCTGGCTCCTGCCGAGTACCGCGTGCTGTTCGACGCCATGGCTCAGGAGATCACGGCGAACGGACTGCAGGGTGCGCAGACGCTCACCAACATCACCCAGCGTGCGCGTGAATCCGGGCTCGACATCAAGCGCGACGATCTGCGTTTCATCTATGACGTCATCAGCGAACCGGATCCGTGGTTCGAGCAAGGAACGTCGGCCGGTCTGTTCGCGAGCCGCTTCCGAAATTTCGTGGTCGCGCGGTGCCGCAGCCAGGGCCTCAGCCTTTCGGTCGATGAACTGGACTTGATCGAAGCCTGGTTCTCAGCGCCGCAACAGGCGTCGCGCCCGGCGCAACATGGACGCGGCGGCCCGGCTTTGCCTGCCGCGCCATCGCCCGCCAAGACTGCGGTGACCGCAGCGCCGACGGGCGAGCAGTGGTGGAGCCTCGAAGAAGGGCGGCAGCATATTGTCGAACAACGCGAAGCCGAGCAGCGTAGCGCCAGCTCTTATCGCCAGAACCAGAACGACGCCGAAGAAGAGTTTCCGCGTATCGTGCGGTCGAGGTTCCGCGGCTAGCTAGCATCTCGGAGTCGGTTGGCGCATTCGGATCGAGGGTCCGTTCGGTCGGGCTATGCCCGCTGCGCCGATTGCTTCCGCCAGAGTTCCGCACCTCCGAGCGTCGCGCCCAACGTCACAAGCAGCGCCGCCAGCCATAGTCGCGGCGATGCTTGCGCAAGGCCACTGGCAACGAGGACAAGTGTCGACAGCAATGGCGTAGCGTAGGACGCTATTCCAACAAACCGCAGATGGCCGCGCTTCATCGCCCTATCCCAGAAATAGAACGCGACGCCGACGGGGCCACATCCCTGCAGGACGAGTGCGAGCCACTGCGCCGAGCCGGCGGGCCAGACCCAAGTCTCAAAGCTGAGGCTGACAAGCGCCGCGAGAAGCGCCGTCGCCATCGACGTTCCCATGACGGCGACGGTCGGCACGTCTGCGTAGATGCGGGAGCCGACCGAGTAGCTCGACCAAATCAGCGCGGCGGCGACCGCCCCGAGATAGCCCTTGAACGGACCCGAGCCGAGCGCCGTTGCCGGCGCGCCGCCCGAAATGATAACGGCGACTCCGGCAAAGCCGAGTAGCGCGCCCGCAACGTGCCACCAACGCAACGGATGCCCGCCGCGGGAAGGCGGAAGCAGAACGGAAAATAGAACGATGAGGAGTGGCCAGAAATAGTTGATCAGGTTGGCTTCTACGGGCGGGGAGTTCTGAAGCGCAAAGAAATACGCCGCGTGGTATCCAAAGAGGCCGTAGATGCCGAGAAGCCAATAGCCGAGCGGCACACGCCTGAGCGCCGACAGGCTTTCGCCCGTCGCCGCCACCCATGCAAAACCTGCGACCGAGGCAAGCGCGAACGACATCGCGACGAGCTGGAACGGCGGGATTGCGCTCAACGAAGTCGCGATTGCCGCAAGCAACGACCATAGCGCGATCGCGACCAGCCCGAGGCCGGTCGCGCGTCCCGGCGCACGATTTCCGGCGCCAGGTTTCAACTCATCATGCGAAGTATTGGCCGCCGTTGGCGGTCAACGTCGAACCGGTGACGAAGCCGGCGTCGTCGGAAGCGAGGAAGACGACGCAACGTGCGATTTCGCTGGGTTCGCCGAGCCTACCGACCGGAATCTGCGGAAGAATGTTTTTCTCAAGCACTTCTTTCGGCACGGCCTTAACCATCTCGGTTGCGATGTAACCCGGGCAGATGGCGTTGACGGTGATACCAGCACGCGCACCTTCTTGCGCCAGCGCTTTCGTGAAGCCGAGATCGCCCGCCTTCGACGCGGAGTAATTGACCTGGCCCATCTGGCCCTTCTGACCATTGATCGACGAGATGTTGATCACGCGGCCGAACTTGCGCGCCCGCATGCCTTCCCAAACTTGGCGCGTGACGTTGAAAAGTCCGTTGAGGTTCGTACCGATGACTTCGTCCCACTGCTGCTTCGTCATTTTGTGGAACATGCCGTCGCGCGTGATGCCGGCGTTATTGACGAGGACGTCGATGGGACCGAGGTCCTTGGCGATTTGCTGAACCGCCTTTTCCGTCGCTTCGTAATTCGAAACGTCGAACTTGTAGACCGGAATGCCCGTCTCGACCTGGAAGGCTTGAGCGGCCGCATCGTTGCCGGCGTAGCTGGCCGCGACGCGATAGCCGCTGTTCTTGAGTGCAATCGAAATTGCGTGGCCAATGCCGCGCGTGCCTCCAGTGACGAGGGCAACCCGTGCCATAATACTTTCTCCCTGAATTTTTTGTGTAGGCTTGCGAAGTGAGGTGAGGCGCGCAGCCGTCCGTCTGCAAACGGCTGCGTTAAGTGTTGTTCAGCTTAGTCGCGGGCGACGCACATGGCGACGCCCATGCCGCCGCCGATGCACAGCGTGGCGAGGCCTTTCTTGGCACCGCGACGCTTCATTTCGTGCAGAAGCGTATTGAGGATGCGAGCTCCCGAAGCGCCGATCGGATGACCGATGGCGATGGCGCCGCCGTTGACGTTGACCTTGTCGGTGTCCCAGCCGAGGCCCTTATTCACAGCGAGCGCCTGGGAGGCGAAAGCTTCGTTGGCCTCGATCAGATCGAGATCCTTGATCGTCCAGCCGGCTTTCTCGAGCGCCTTCTTGGAAGCCGAAATCGGTCCGGTACCCATGATCGACGGATCGACACCGGTGGTTGCCCACGAAACGATGCGGGCAAGCGGTTCGATGCCGCGCTTAGCAGCTTCGGCGGCCGTCATCAGCACGACCACTGCGGCACCGTCGTTGATGCCCGAAGCGTTGGCGGCCGTGACGGTGCCTTCCTTCGGATCGAACGCCGGGCGAAGCTTGGAGACGCCTTCAACCGTCACGCCTTCCTTGATGTACTCGTCCTGATCGACGACGGTGTCGCCCTTCTTGCCCTTGATCGTGACGGGCGCGATCTCGTCCTTGAACTTGCCAGCCTTCTTCGCGGCCTCTGCCTTGTTCTGCGAACCGACAGCGAACTTGTCCTGTTCCTCACGTGTGATCTGCCACTGGCGCGCCACGTTCTCGGCCGTCGCGCCCATGTGATAGTCGTTGAATGCGTCCCAGAGACCATCCGAGACCATCGTATCGATGAACTTGATGTCGCCCATCTTCGTGCCGTTGCGCATATGAGCGGCATGCACGGACTGGCTCATGCTTTCCTGTCCGCCGGCAACGACGATCGAGGCCGAGCCGGTCTGGATCTGCTGCATGCCGAGCGCGACCGCACGCAAGCCTGAGCCGCAAATCTGATTGACGCCCCATGCCGGCGTGTCGACGGGAATTCCGGCTCCAATCGAAGCCTGCCGCGCCGGACCTTGCCCCTGGGCGGCCGTCAGAACCTGGCCGAGGATGACCTCCGAGACGTCGCCTGGCTGGACGTGGGCGCGCTCAAGCGCCGCCTTGATGGCAATTTCTCCAAGCTTTGAAGCGGGTAACGAGGACAAAGAGCCGTTGAACGAGCCGACGGGTGTACGGGCAGCACTTGCGATGACAATCGTCGAAGCATCTTGGCTCATTTGCGGCGCCCCTCCCTGGGCACTATCCTAATTGCTGGTTTATCGGGTACGCCGCTGCGGCGCTATTTTCGCATCAATCGTGAAGATAACTACTTTGCAGTGCGCGGCGATATTCAGCAATTGCGACCTGTTGGCTATTCGGTGTCAAATGACCGTTAGAAACGTCTAGCGGGCTACCCTGCCGGTGTGATACGCTGCCGCAGTGCAGCATAAAATTCCAGAGCAGCCGTTTAGCGAGAACGCGAAAGCGATGTTGAACAACGCCGAGACTCAGGCCCCGAAACGCGAGACGGTGGTCGTCAAGAAATACGCCAACCGCCGTCTCTATAATACTGAGACGAGTACCTACGTCACGCTTGACGATTTGGCGAAGATGGTGCGCGGCGATCGTGACTTCGTTGTTTATGATGCGAAGAACGGCGATGATCTCACCCACGCCGTTTTGACGCAGATCATTGTCGAGCAGGAAAGCCGCGAGGGCGGACAGGCGTTGCTGCCAATTCCGTTTCTTCGTCAGCTCATCCGTTTCTACGATGACAGCATTGCACGCATGGTGCCAAGCTATTTGCAATTCAGCCTCGAGCATCTGGCGAAGGAGCAAGTTCGCTTTCGCGAGCAGTTCGCTTCGGCGTTCGCCAATCCCGCCGCAGCCTTTGACTTTTATCAGCAGCAGGCGCGGCAGAACATGGCGATGTTCGAGCAAGCGATGTCGATGTGGGCATCGTTCGGCGCGGCAGCCAGTGGACCGCGAACGGCGAAGGGAACAGAAGGCCAGCCCGCAGCAACGACGGGGGCTGCAGGTACAGCAGCCACAGAACGCGATGAACTGAGCGAGCTCAAATCGCAGCTGTCAGCGATGCAGCAAAAGATCGAGAAGCTTTCTCAGTCCCGGCCCTAGCCCGTCGATTCATCGGCAGCGTCACTCTCATTTTCATTTTTTGCTTTTCCGCTTGATATCTGCGCCAGATGCCTCTGCCTTCGCAGCCGCGAACCAGACCACTAGTTTTCAGTGTGCGGATTAAGTAAGAAGCGGCGGGCTCCCATAGTTTTATTCAAGTTATAGTTGGCCGCCCGCTGAAGCGGAGCCGTCACTGTGCAGATATTTATCATCAATCTTGACCGCTCGCCCGATCGGCTCGCATTCATGCGT
>Ga0207678_10000114_pt1 | contig 66223 bp, 59 predicted proteins | sample KBSC63metaG_FD_184319 | JGI IMG/M metagenome (GOLD analysis project Ga0207678, IMG submission 184319) | Corn rhizosphere microbial communities from Kellogg Biological Station, Michigan, USA - KBS C6-3 metaG (SPAdes) (version 2) | ecosystem: Host-associated > Plants > Roots > Rhizosphere > Soil ... | reverse complement strand
ACCTCCCGCGGCTCCGCCCTTCATGCCGAAGCATGGGCCGAGCGAGGGCTCGCGAAGGCAGCAAATGGCCTTCTTGCCGATGCGATTGAGGCCGTCCGCCAAGCCGACGGTCGTCGTCGTTTTGCCTTCGCCCGCCGGCGTAGGGCTGATGGCGGTGACCAGAACAAGTTTGCCGTCAGGGCGCGATTTGAGTTGGTCGATGAAATGAAGATCGACCTTGGCCTTGTGCGGTCCGTATCGGAACAAATGGCTTTCCGCGATTCCGACTTTTTCAGCGACTTTCTCGATTGGCTGCATTTTGCCAGCACGCGCGATCTCGATGTCGCTTTTTATGGTCGTCACCATGTCTACAATCCTTATAATTCACAGGTCCAGCTCTTAGCCTTGAGGTTACAGTTTCTCTCTGACCGCGAAGACGAGAACAGTGGACATTCGAATGCGTAAGCGGATGCACCTTGCAGGCGTCAAGTCCCGCTATGGTCGTCAGGCGATCCGATCGACGGCAGGATCGCCTAACTCAAGCTTGTGATTTGCATGTTGCGCGGTTGGCAAAGTTGATTTTCTGCCAACGGAGGCCGGTCTAATCGTTTGACTGATCGGGACGGCAATTTTCAGTCAGAACAAATGAGACCGGCCCCGAACTTAAATGAACGTTTCGCTCCAGAAGATGAACCACCCCAGCCAGCAGAAGAAGATGCCACCGGCAAGCGCGAGATAAGGAGGAAGTATTTGCGATCAGAATCCCCAGAAGATCTGATATCCCACCAATATTGCGAGCGCGTTGCCAGCAAGCGCGAGATACGGGAGGATGCCTGCTCGGGTAGGAGTCAGTTCCGTCTCACCCGGCGGGATTAGATCAGACAGCATATGATCGGGAAACTTGCCGCCGTCGGTTACATAGTGCCTGTAAAGGAAGACCGGAACGGAGGCAAACGCGACCGCAAAGCCGAGAGGGATCACACCATTCCCCCACACGTTTGCACCGGCGCCGATGAAGAAGGCGTTCACAAACGACAGGCATCCCACGATAGCCAATATGAACGTCGGACAGCGATACGGCCGTTTCGAACGCGGATTGTCAATGCGATGAATCCATGCCGAGCTCATGTTGAGCATGTGAAATATCACGTAGTTCACGGCAGAAACGGCAAGCACGAACAGATAGTCAGACATGAGCAGAAGAAAGGCGTTAAAACCTAGGTCTACCCACATTGCGCGGGTGGGGACGCCGTGCTCGTTAAGGTGGTCCAAGAATTTCGGAAACCAGCCATCGTGGGCGCCCTGATAAAGGGTTCTGGCCGAGTCCGCCATGGCCGTCATTACCCCCAGGAGAAGGCTGAAGGTCAGCATCACAACCAGCAGGTCGGTCAAGAATGGGCCAGCTCCAATTAGGCCAGCAAACGCAGCACCTACACCTTCTCCACTCTGGATCCCCGGTGACATCATGCCTTGGGTCCCCAAGCCACCTTGGAATACGAAGGGTACGAGACTGTATACCACCAGACAGATCACGCCCGTCCAGATGACCGCCTTTGGCCCGCCATTTTCTGGATCGCGCATCTCGCTCATATAGCAGACTGCATTCTCGGCAGCGTATGCCGACCAGGCGGCCAGAAACAATCCTCCGATGAACAGCTTCCACCCTTCAAGGTTCCAGGCCCCGCTTAGTGGCACGAACGGCGAGAAGTTCTCCATTGAGACTTGGCCACCCATCAAAGGCAGGAAGCAGGCTAGTACCAAAGGAAGGAGTCCACCGAGTGCCAGCGCGATCTGAACGTATGCGGTTCTCAGGATTCCTGCATGTTGAATAGTCCAGATCACCAACATGATGACGGTGCCAAGAATGAATTGCATGTTGAGGCGGAGAGTCAGACCTGGCTTGAAGATGCCCAGATCGGCGAGTGTCATATTCCAAGTGTTCAGGAAGTGATCCGGCGGGACGAAGATCAAAAGCAGGTAGCCTGCCCCCAAGCCAGAGCCGATAGCGAGGATCGGGCTGTACGCGATCCAGTTGCCCCAGACGGACATCGGCGCAATCACCTTGACGTGCCGGATCCAGGCGGTTGCCCCATAGTTCGCGGTTCCGCCGGATTTGTTTGGCATCATTGCCGCCATTTCGGCATAGGCAAACGCGGCTATCAACCCGATCGAGGCCGAGATCGTCCAAACCAGCGGTGAGATGGTTCCGGTGATCGCCGAAATCCCCCCCAGACTGAACATCACAAGCGCGCACGCACCTAGCGCTATGAAAACGACTTGCCACCAGCTTGCCGCTCGAACCATGTTTTGCTTATGCGATGATGATGCCATGCTGAGCGTGGTATCCGCAGTTTTAGTATCCATCTGAGTAACATCCCATGGTTGTCGGCCCTCCCCAGGTGCCGCGTAACGAAATTGAAACCGGCATCCATTTTTCTCGGTGGTTGACACCGTTGCTGTGATGGAGCCGGCTTCGACTTCCTTATTTTTTTGTCGAGATTTACGTGGAGCGTTACGCTCTAGCCTTCGAGCTCAAGGAGATGGTTTTCGAGGATCTGAGTTTTGTAATCCCAAGGACCGTTGATACCCTCGAGCTGCAAATACCATTCGGCGGTTTGCACGAGAACTTCCGCCGCGATGGTTCCACAAACCTGCCCCGCGAGAACATTGACGCCATACCGGGCGGCTTCGGCCTTCAGTAGATTGTAGATTCGATGCAAAGGCGTCTGCAGCGGATTGCTGACTTCGATCGACACGATCACGCAAGCCTTGCCCGTACGACGGTGAACGTTGGGAAGGCCGATCGTGCCCTGGATATTGGTGAAGCCGCCGGTCCTGCCGCGTATGTAGCTAGCGAGCTTCTTGGCAATCGATAAGTCGGTCGTATCAAGCACCACGTTGAAATAAGCGTCGTGCTGCTCCACTGCGCCGACGATCGTAGCGCCTGCTGTCGGATGCAACTTCGCCGGCCCAAGATCAGGAGCACGGCTCGGATCTTTAAGAACAGCGTCTCTCAGGCCTTCGTAGTTACCTTTACGGATGACCGTCAGGCCTTCGCGATCGGGACGGCGAGCGTTCTTGCCGGTGAAGTAAATCGGAACGCCATGCCGCTTGAAAATTTCTTTGCCGACTTCCTCGGCGAGTTCCACGCATTCTTCGATCGTGATGTCCTTGGCAGGATAGATCTCGAGGGTGTCGACGGCGCCGATACGAGGGTGGCGGCCGTGCTGCTTCTCCATATCGATCAGTTCATAGGCTTTGGCGGAAGCAGCGAGAAGTGCCTCCTTGACGGCTTGGGGCGTTCCCAAAAGTTCGGCCGGAAGACGATCGAAGTCGGGATCAGGCTCGTACCCAATCAGTTTGAGGCCGGGCTTGTCGCGGAATTGACCGATGATCTGCTCAATGACTTCCTTACGCGTGCCGTCGCTGAAATTGGGGTCAGATAGTACGTATTTCGCCATCTAGGCTTCCTCCTGCTTTTACGGTCCAATCGGCGACACCGGTGTCCGGCTAAGCCCCCGAAAACTCTCGTCTTTTTCTAATCGAAGTGCGACATAGTCACCTATGCTAGTGTCAGATTGACACGCGCAAAATTATAAATCAATCGATTAATTAGAGTGGAGATTGGGTCTACCCATGCACGCATGCGCCATCATCGCGGCGCACAAAAACTCAACTCCTTCTAAGGCTTCAAATTTCTGTCACATGCGATGCTTCGTGCCGACGCTTGGCGGCAATGAAAAAAAATTGTGGGACACGCGCAATGGTCGATCTGACGGTCTTTGCGAGGTGCAAAAACATCGGAGAAGATCGCGCGCATCGACTGTGCCGCGGGATGCACTTGACGTGAATTCGCGAATGTTTGTGCCGCCACTTGTGGACATTTGCGAGAGGTGGGATTTCAAACCGACGCCTCACGGCGACGGCGTGTAGGCAACGAATTAACAAGGCCGGAGGTGGCCGGGTCAAAATTAATATTGGAATTGTTGGCTTATCCAATTTTTCCCAGCGGAGCTGCTGAAGGCAACCGCGCGAGCTGGGATTTTGAAGGGTGCAAGAAAAGTTGGATTTCTGCGCGGCAATTTATTTCCCTCGGATTGAAGAAGGAGCTGTTAGTATTGGTTTGAGGCTCCTTACGTGGCTCAGAATCGACCTGTAAGGCTACGTGCAATGGGCCCTCGAAGTAAGTGTTTCCGAAGACTGAAGACTGAATAATGCTCGGTGATCGGAATAATTATTCCGCACCGGGACGAACGCGGCAAATTCAAAGTGGCAATGGCACGCAAAGTAAAGAAAAAGCAGATCAGTTCACGGCCGGGCCGGCGGACCGCCAATACCTCTAGCCCAGGTCCCGGCGAGCTTGCCAGGATCGCGCTCGATCTTTTCGCCGAGCGCCATTTCGCAGCAGTGACCATCAAGGACATTGGGCGCGCTGCCAAAGTCAACAGCGCCATGATTTATTACTATTACAAAGACAAAGAAGAGCTTTTTCGCGCGGCCATTGAAAGCGCTATCGACGAAGCATTTCTATTATTTGCCAACCATTGCAGCAGCGATGAGCACGCAAATGCTGCCGACGCGATCGCAAATTGGTTTGACGTCCACGTCAGCCTTCACAAGCAGCTTCGCAACGTCGTGAAGATCAGTCTGGACTGCAAAGGCGTCATCGGCGTTCGGGAAGCGAATGAACCGATACAGCGTTTTTACCGTCACGAGACCGCAATTCTTCAGCGCATCATTCGCGAGGGCATCGAGCAAGGCATATTCCGGACGGTCGATCCGGTCGCCGTCGCCACTATGATTTCGACGAGCCTGGACGGCATAATGGCGCGCTCATTTTTCCTGAAGGACTTCGACATGCTGAGAACTGTCGAGGAGTTCAAGCAGGCCCTGTGGTTGCATCTTGGCTACGATCGCTTACACGCGAAGGATTTGCCGGCTCCCAGGATCGCCGTGAGCGGTCGCAAGCTCCCGCGCTGATCACGGGCCTTCGGAAGTACCACTGCGAGTATCTTCCATTCGCCCTGCCGCATCGCCCAGTTATGTCGGCTAAATCGCGCGGCACCAGATTCCGAGTTGCGATGACACGTTCCAAGCGCACCAGCCGCGTTACCGCACCGCGATCAATTGAACAGTGGTTATCTGATATCTCCTGGATATCCCGCAAAAACCGAAGAGCGTTACCCAACAACTACATGCAGAGCCGTGTGCATCGGTTAGCATTTTGAGTTCGTTGCGTTCTTTGGGATGGGGGTCTCGGAATGCACACGCGCCAGTATTTTATCACGGCCCTGACATTTGCAGCCTTGTCGCTGGCTCAGGTCCCCCAGGCGCAGGCCGACGAGTATGGCTTCTCGACATATGGGCTTGGCGGTTCGGCATTCGGCGCCGGCCAAACACCGCCACCTGGCACGTACATAACTTACATAACGGGTTTCTACGAGGGCAAGGTCAACACCGACATCACATTCGGCAACGTCACCGTGAATGCTGGCGCCCATGTCGATTTTTTCCAAATGGCGTTAAATGGGCTCTACGTCCCGGATCGAATGGTGCTTGGTGGTCGTCCGGGATTTTCCGTCACCATCCCTGTGGGGCACGTCGACTTGGATGCCAGCGTGACCGGTCCGCTGGGCAATACCTTCAACGATGAAACCTCGGGATGGGGTCTGGGCGATATCACGACCAGAGCGCAGCTTGGTTGGCAGGACGGCGACTTTGCCCATCTCGCATACGCCCAGGTGGTTGCACCAAGCGGTCGATACGCCGTCGGATTCGTCCCGATTATCGGTCTGAACCGCCCGGGGATCGATATCGGCTGGTCTTTCACTTGGACGGAGAAGACGTCGAAGCTGCAGTTCAACGGCACCACCGGCGTTACCTTCAATTTCGAAAATAATGCGACCGATTATGTGAGTGGAACTGATTTTCACGCCGAATGGGCTATCGGCCGCGAGATCTGCCAGGGGCTTATGATCGGAGTCGCGGGTTACGACTTCCGTCAGATGACTGGCGATACCGGTACAGGTGCACGACTCGGCCCCCTCAAAGGCGAAGTCGATGCGATCGGACCGGCGCTCACCTATACGACCTTGATAGGCAAAACGCCGTTGGTTCTCAGTGCACGTCACTATCGCGAATACAACGTCGAGCGCCGCTGGGAGGGCAGCAACACCATTTTCTCGGGCACCGTGCGCTTCTGACCGGGGAATTCCTCGATCGTAGTGTCGAGACGAACGCTCAGTCAGCGAGCTTCCTCGCCGCTAACCTCGGCCTGCCAATAGATCAATTGATACCGCGCGACGACAAAGACCACCGTGACAGCGAGGACGGCGGCGGCGAAGATTTTCACGTGGCGATGCATCGCGCTTCTCCTGGCTAAAGAATGTCAAAGTCAGGGTGTCAGGTTATCTATGCAAGAGTTCGTCGAGAAACATGCTCAACGGCGTGTAGCGAACCTGCCATCGCCGGAAAACGCAGCAGGCTGTGAAGCCATCCAAAAGAGCCGAATATTGAAGTGCGCCATGTTCCGCGCCAGATTTTTGGGGAAGGGGTGTAGGACCGCGAACTAAGGTCCGACCTCATTGACCGAAATGGTGCTGCCGGAGGGGATTGAACTCTCGACCTCTCCCTTACCAAGGGAGTGCTCTACCACTGAGCTACGGCAGCCAGAATTAGCGCTTGCGACCCAAGAAAAAGCTCGCGCGCCGACAAGAACGACGCGCGGAAATGCTTTCAGTCGTGAGCGGGGCGGACACTGCCACAAGGCTTGACGGGCGGCAAGACGGAAAGCCAAGTTCAAACTGGACGGTCCAGGAGAGAAAACTCCGGGCCATGTCCGGAGCCTGTGTATAGCCGCATGACCAACAAGCCTCCGACGCAACCTTCTTCAAGGCCTCATTCCAAGCCGTCTCGTGCGGATCGGCTTGCAGACGCTTTGCGAGCCAATCTGAAGCGGCGCAAAGGCGCTGCGGAGGACCGCAGCAATGACGCCGCCCCTACCGGCCCCGCGCCAGAGCCCGATGAGCGTGATGACTAGCCCCCGCCCTGCAAAAGCCGCTTGCCGGCGTCATTGTTGAGCCGCTAATCAGCGCGTCTCGGGTGCAAGCCCGAATCATCAATCATCGCGGTTGCCCGGTTTCGATACGGAGAAGCTCGAATTTATGGATCGGATCAGGATCAACGGCGGTAGACCGCTCAACGGCTCGATTCCGATTTCCGGCGCCAAGAACGCCGCGTTACCGTTGCTGATCGCCAGCCTTTTGACGGAAGACCGGCTGACGTTGAAGAACGTCCCGAACCTCGCCGACGTCAACTTGCTTGCCCGCATATTGCGCAATCATGGCGTCGACCTCGCCGTCGACGGCAAGCGGCCGGGCCCCGCCAGTTACCTGGGGGAGACGTTTCATCTGACGGCGCGCGAAATCGTCGATACGACGGCGCCCTATGAAATGGTCTCGCGGATGCGCGCCAGCTTCTGGGTGCTTGGCCCACTCATCGCGCGCATGCGGCAGGCCAAGGTGTCGCTGCCCGGCGGCTGCGCCATCGGCACGCGGCCCGTAGACCTGCATCTGATGGGATTGAAAGCCCTCGGCGCCGAAATCGATATCGAAGGCGGCTACGTTCTCGCGCGCGCGCCGAAAGGCTTGCGTGGCGCCCGTATCGTATTTCCGAAAGTCTCGGTCGGCGCGACGCACAATGTGCTTCTGGCGGCGGCGCTTGCCAAAGGTGAGACGGTCATTGAGAACGCAGCGCGCGAACCTGAAATCGGCGACGTCGCCCTCTGTCTCAGCAAAATGGGCGCCAAAGTCGAAGGCATCGGCACGTCGGTGCTGCGCATTCAAGGCCGCGACCGGCTTGAAGGAACTGTCCATACCGTTCTCCCCGATCGCATCGAAACCGGAACTTTCGCGATGGCGGTGGCCGCGACCGGCGGCGACGTAACGCTTGAAGGCGCCCGTCTTGCGGACCTCAGGACGGCGCTCGACGCGCTGGCGGAAACCGGCACGGTCGTCGAAGAAACCAAGTCCGGCATCCGGGTCGCGCGCAACGGCGGCGGCATCGATCCCGTATCGGTCGAAACGCAGCCGTTCCCCGGCTTCCCAACCGACCTGCAGGCGCAACTGATGGCACTTCTCACGTTAGCTGCCGGCACCAGCGTCATCCGCGAAACGATTTTTGAAAACCGCTTCATGCACGTGCAGGAACTTGCCCGGCTCGGCGCCGACATTCAACTTCAGGGCGACACGGCGACGATCAGGGGCGTCAAGGCGCTCAAGGGCGCGCCGGTCATGGCGACAGATCTGCGAGCCTCCGTTTCCCTCGTCATCGCCGGGCTCGCGGGCGAAGGTGAGACGGTGATCAACCGCGTTTACCATCTCGATCGGGGCTTCGAGCAGCTAGAGCAGAAGTTGAGGCGCTGCGGTGCCGATATCGAACGCCTTTCGAGCGGTTGAAAGCTCAGATCAGGTTTCGAGTTGAACCGAGAAGGAATGTCACGCCCTGACTTCCCCTACCGTGACTCTCGTTATCCTGACTTCCGTTATCGCGCCGCCGAGCCCAGCCATGTTGCGCCGTATGGTGCGCTCTGCAACACTCAGTAAACTGCACGACTCATTACGAGAGCTGCGGGGAGACCTTCGACGCCGATGCCCGATCTGAAACTCATTGCGCTCGACGCGGAAGATCTCGGCGTCATCTCGGCGCATCTGCAAGATGCGGTTTTGCGCGTCGGCGACATGGTCTATCTACCAGACGAGAAACGCTTTGTTGCGCTGGCCAATCGTTTCGACTGGGCGAAAGCAAAGATGCCGCCGCAAACGTCGCGGAAGACATCATCAGATAGCTTTGAGCGTCATCGCGCCGGATTACGTTTTGAACGTGTTAACAGTGCAAAAGTGCAAGGCTTCGATTTTAAGGATAAGAAGGCGGCGTTAGCGCTTCTTGCAGTAACATTCGAGCCTGCATCATCGCAGAACGAGACGCCGGAAGGCGATGTCACGTTGACATTTTCGGGCGGGGCGGCCATTCGGCTGAGCGTCGAATGCATCGAGGCCGAGCTCAAAGACCTCGGGGCGGCCTGGACCGCGAAGCGGTCGCCGGAGCATCCCGAGGACGCAAGCTGAGACCGGTGCGGTTCCGAGCGCTTCGAGGACAATATACATTATGCCGATGCGGCTCAGCACCAACGATAGCAATTTCGAAAGCCAATTCGTGGCCCTGCTGGGGCAAAAGCGCGAAGTGTCGACGGATGTCGACGACACGGTTCGCGCCATCATTGCAGACGTCAGAACGCGCGGCGACGCGGGGCTCGCCGAGTTGACGCTCAAGTATGATCGCCTCGATCTTCAGCGCGCCGGTCCAGCCGTCACCGCGGCGGAAATCGAAGCTGCCTTTGCATCATGTTCGAAAGATACGCTCGACGCCCTTTATTTTGCCCGCGACCGGATTGCGGACCATCATAAGCGTCAGCTCCCTTCCGATGACCGCTACCGCGATGCCGCCGGCGTCGAACTCGGTCATCGGTGGACTGCAGTGGAGTCGGCTGGGCTTTATGTGCCCGGCGGTTTGGCGTCCTATCCAAGCTCGGTTTTGATGAATGCCGTCCCGGCCAAGGTCGCGGGCGTGCCGCGCATCGTCATGGTCGTGCCATCGCCGGGCGGAGAACTTAATCCGCTGGTCCTTGCGGCGGCCAAGATCTCGGGTGTCACAGAGATTTATCGCATCGGCGGCGCCCAGGCGATCGCGGCGCTGGCGTACGGCACCGAAACGATCCGGCCCGTCGTCAAGATCGTCGGACCCGGCAATGCTTACGTTGCGGCTGCCAAGCGCCAGGTCTTCGGTGTGGTTGGCATTGATTCAATCGCCGGCCCCTCGGAAGTGCTTGTGATCGCCGATAAGCACAACGACCCGGAATGGATCGCGACCGACCTTATTGCGCAGGCTGAGCACGATACTGCCGCGCAGTCGATCTTGATGACGGATGACGCGGGTTTCGCTACCGCCGTCGAGCAGGCTGTCGGACGTCAGCTTCAGATTTTACCGCGCGGAAATATCGCGGGACAGAGTTGGAACGCGTTCGGTGCCACGATCGTTTTGAAGTCGCTCGGCGAAGCCCCGGCGTTAGCAGACCGTATCGCGGCCGAGCACTTGGAAATCGCAACAGAGAATGCGGAAGATCTGGCCAAGCGCATTCGCAATGCGGGCGCAATTTTCATCGGACACGTGACTCCCGAGGTGATCGGGGACTATGTGTCCGGGTCCAATCACGTACTTCCCACGGCACGCAGCGCCCGATTCTCGTCGGGCCTCGGAGTTCTTGATTTCATGAAGCGAACCTCGATTTTGAAGCTTGATGCAGCGGCGCTCGCAGCCCTCGGACCTGCGGCGATGACGCTGGCACGCGCCGAGGGGCTGGAGGGACACCGCCGTTCCGTCGAAATCCGTCTGGCGAAGGCGGGCTGAGGGTTCATGGATCAGACAGTACCGACCACTGAGAAGACTCGCGATCGTTTGGCCGAGATTACGCTCGACACGAAGTCGCTTGGCCGCAGCAGCGCCAATGTCGAGCACGAGCGGGAAGTCGCCATTTTCGACATTCTCGATGGCAATGCTTTTTGCGTCGACGGTATGGATGCCGGCCCTTACAAGCTGCACCTCGCAATGGTCGAGGACCGGCTGCTACTAGCCATTACGGCTGCCGCCAATGACGAGACGGTCGAGCATTCGGTTTCGTTGACGCCGCTGAAGCGGATCGTGAAAGACTACTTCATGATCTGCGAGTCTTATTACGAAGCGGTCCGGACCGCGCCTCCGGCACGCATTCAGCAGATCGATGTCAGCCGCCGTGCGCTCCACGACGAAGGAAGCGCCGTTTTGCGCGAAAAGCTGTTGCCGAAAATTGTCGTCGATGACGATACGGCGCGAAGACTGTTCACGCTCGTCTGCTCGCTGCACTGGAAGGGATGATCGGCGAAATCCGCGTTCATTTTCGCCCGACCAGAAACCACGCTTCCTGGCGACCGACCCCTTTGATGTCCATCAATCCGCGCGATTCGAGAACGAACGCATCCTTCAACGCTGCAAAACAACCCGGACAAATCGTGATGCGTCCCGGCTCACTCGATTGTTCGAGGCGGCTTGCGAGATTCACCGGGTCGCCCCAGACGTCGTAGCTGAATTTATTCTTGCCGATGACGCCCGCCATCATTGGTCCTGCCGCCATGCCGACGCGGATGTTGATGGCAATGTTTTCAGCGGCACTCAGGCTGTGCGACGCAGCCACCAGATCGAGGGCCAGTGCCGCCAGCGATTGAGCGTGATCCGCGCGCGGGATCGGTACCCCTGACGCAACCATGTAGGCATCACCGATGGTCTTGATTTTCTCTACGCCGTAACGTTCTGCAAGCTCGTCGAACGTGCATATGAGCCGGTTTAAAAGCGCAACGGTCTTCTCCGGTCCAAGACCCCTCGCCAAGCTGACGAAACCGGTGATGTCGGCGAAAAGCACCGACGCTTCCGCGAAGCCGTCGGCGATCGTCTCGCCGGGATTGGCCTTGAGGCGTTCGACGACGCTATCGGGCAGGACGTTGCGGAGAACCGTGTCCGTCTCGGCCTTGGCGCGCTCGGCGAGACTGAAAGCGTAGTAGATGCAGGCGGCGATCAATCCGAACGTCGTGACGGCGCCCTGTATATAAAGCGAATTCGACATCTCGGCGTCGAGATTCAGCAAAGCCCAGGACTTCGGAAACTGGAACCATGCCAGGAGATGCAGGATCAGAGCCGTCACGACGATGGCGATAACGAGCCAAAACCGGCGGCGTTCGAAAATGACGAATGGAGCGGCCGCGGCGACGACGTATTGCAACGGCGCGCCGGCCGTTCGGCCGAAGTAAGAGGTGAAACCGATCAGGGCGACAAACTCGGCGACGACCAGCAGAATGCACCCGGCCATGTCGTTGAAGCGATGCATCAGCGGCACCAGAGACACGATCAACGCCAGCGCGAGATTGAGGAAGACGACGGGCATCATGTCCTTGTTGCCCGACATCCCTAACTGCACCGCGTAGATGAACGTCGTCATGACGACGAGTGCGGAGAATACGTTGACGATCTTCAGCCGCCTCTGCGTGTCTGGGGGATAGCCTTCGATGCCGATGTTGGCGATCCGGCCAAAGAATTTTCGCACCGGCCGCGTTATCTGGATGAACGTCCCGTACCAGCCGTTCGGCCGCGTTTGCTCCTTTTGTTGATCGACGATTGCCATGCGATGTGTCCCACGGGTCAGGGCGCGCCGAGGACTAGGCCTCTTTGTCGTCGAGGCGGCCGATGCCGCTCAGAGCCGCGACGTCACACACGACTTGCTGCCCCCGGCGCTCGATCGCACCTTCGGTTTCAAGCATCCCGAGCGCCGCGTTGACTTTCGGACGGCTGGCGCCGACGAGAAGCGCCAATTCGCTCTGCGAAATAGGCAACGCAAGCGTGACCCGCTCGGCTTTGCCAATAGGGTCTTTCTGGCGCACGGCGGCAAGGAAGAAACGGGCGAGGCGCGCCTCAATCGGATGAAGTGCGATAGCTTCGAGCTGCTCGTCCGCGTCGCGAAGACGCCCGGCGAGAAAACGCACTGCCGCCTCGCCGACGGACGGTCTTGTCGTTAGCAGGCGCACGAATGAGACCTTCGACAACATCAGCGTTTCGACCTTGTTGACGGCGGTCGCGTCCGCCGAGCGTGGCCGGCCGTCGAACACGGCGAGTTCCCCAAAGATCGAGGGGGCTTCCGCGTGCGCAAAAGAGAGCTCGCGACCGTCCGACGTCAGAACGGAAAGCCGAACCCTGCCTTTGGTGACGACGTGGAGGTCGGAGCCGGCATCGCCTCGCGAGAAAATAACCTGGCCCGGCTCATAGGCCGCTTCCCGCATCTCCGTCGCAACGGCCTTGCGGCTCGGCTCATCGAGGCCGCCGAAAAGGGGCGTTCGAGCAAGGAGATCGGCGGGGTCTGCCCTCAGAGCCATTGTCGCCATCAAATCCACAGGAGCCTCAGCTACTCATGCCCTGTTTCGCGTTCGGCCGCAACGCGCGCGGGCCTTGCTAAGGGCCCAAATCTTGCGCCATTGTTCACCCGCCTCAGCACTTTGCATCTCATCCGGGCCGCATCATGATATCGTCGTTAAAAGCCAGCTTGCTCCCCGCCTTCGTCCGGCCGGATGCTCCTAGCCGCGAAACGCTGCGCCGGTCGATGGCGCGCGACCGCGCGTCGTCGAAGGGGGAGATCGAACGGCCTCGGCTCGTCCTTGCCAGCGCCAGTCCGCGCCGTCTCACTCTGCTGGCGCAGGTCGGCGTCGCGCCGGACGCGCTACGGCCGGCATCGATCGATGAAAGTGCGCAGCGGGGAGAGATGCCCCGGGCACTCGTATCAAGGCTGGCCCGAGCCAAGGCCGAGATGGCGCGCGACCAAATCGCCAACGATCGAGACCTTGCCGACTCCTATATTCTTGCAGCCGACACCGTCGTCGCGATGGGCCGCAAAATTCTGATGAAGCCAACCCATATCGAGGAGGCGATGGCGTCTCTGCAACTCCTGTCGGGCAGGACGCACAAGGTGCAGACGTGTGTCTGCTTGATTACGCCGGACGATCGCGTACGCACAAAAATCGTCGATACGCGGGTTCGCTTTCGATACATCAACAGGTCGGAGCTCGAGTCCTACATCGCGTCCCGGGAGTGGCGGGGAAAGGCGGGCGGCTACGCCATCCAGGGATTGGCCGGATGCTTCGTGCAGAGGCTCGTCGGCTCGTACACGAATGTAGTCGGCTTGCCGCTGACCGAAGTCGTGAGCTTACTGAATTCGGAGAAGTTTCCGATCCAGTACAACTGGCTAAGGTACGCGGAAGTTGACCGCGGTTGAGGCGGCAATCCTAATGTCTTCAGATCCTGCCGGCACCAAACCTGCGAAATGCCCGATCTGCGGTAAGGTCGCGGTCGAAGCCTACCGGCCCTTTTGCTCGAAACGCTGTGCCGATATCGATCTCGGAAAATGGTTTTCCGGGAGTTACGCGATCGGCGGGCAGGCCGAGGATGAGGGGGATGGCGACGACCTAAGCCGCGCGCCCGACCGTGACGATGAGGAGCATTAGATGGCCTCGCAGCCTCGCTCGTGAGGTGCTTGCATCCCGGCAACCACGCCCCTATAAGGGCCCGGCTTCGCACGCGCTTAATGCCGACGACGCAGGCCCAGGTAGCTCAGTTGGTAGAGCATGCGACTGAAAATCGCAGTGTCGCTGGTTCAATTCCGGCCCTGGGCACCATTTGCCTGACGCAATTAAAGTCTCCCTCCTTAAGCTGCTGATCTTCGTGTTCTCCAATCCTGTCCCAGTAGATCGCGCTTAGCCGTCGCGACGGGTGATGCTAAAGCTAGCTTAAAAGCACAGGGGAGCGGTGCAGGGGGTGGGGAACAGGTCTCTCGGGTATCGCCCCGAACTGGATGGGCTACGCGCCGTCGCTGTAGCGTCTGTACTTTTATATCACCTGGGATCACCCATCGCACCCGGCGGCTTCGTCGGCGTCGACGTCTTTTTCGTACTATCCGGTTTTCTGATTACGAGACTGATCGCGGAAGAACTCCGCAGCGGAGAATTCAGCCTCTTTAAGTTTTACGAACGGCGAATCCGCAGAATCGCGCCCGCGTTTTTTGTCGTTTGCGCCTGTTGCATGGTCGCGGCCCTAATTTTCCTGCTGCCTCAGGAATTAAAGCGCTTCTCTTCAAGCCTGATCGCCGCGGTCTTCTCTCTCAGCAACGTCTGGTTCTATGCTCATTCAAGTTACTTCGCGTCTGCTGGCGAAGTCCGGCCTCTTTTGCACACGTGGAGTTTGGGGGTCGAGGAACAGTTCTACATTTTATTTCCAATAATGCTTGCAGCAGCTTTCAAATACGCGCCCTGCCGAACCGGCGCGCTGGTCTGGTGCGTATTTGCCGTCTCGCTGATCTTGAGCGTCACCTTGATCGACGAGCATCCGAAGAGTTCATTTTTTCTGATCCACACCCGAGCCTGGGAACTGTTGGCCGGCAGCGTCATCGCTCTCGGACTGGTTCCGGCGGCGACGTCCCGGTGGCAGCGCGAACTCGGCGCTATCGCAGGTCTGATTGGGATCGCGGCAGCGATCGTCGGTTTCAATTCACACACGCCATTTCCCGGCTACGCCGCGCTGCTTCCTTGTTTAGGTGCCGCGCTCATCATATGGGCGGGTGAGGAAAACGCGGTCGCGCGAGTGCTGAGTGCAACTCCGTTCGTATTTCTGGGATTGATTTCGTACAGCTTATATCTGTGGCACTGGCCGCTGATTGTATTCAGCCGGTTGTGGGTGATCGGTCCATTCGATTTAGCGCAGCAGATTCTGCTGACGTCCGTCGCCGTGGGACTTTCAATCGCGACTTGGCATTTCGTAGAGACGCCCTTTAGGCGTCGCGACGGCAGAGGCTTCAGCCGGCGGACGATGTTTACAGCCGTAGGCGTCGGTCTCGGCGCTCTTGCAGGATGCGGATTGATACTCATCGGCCTTCGCGGGCTGCCCGGCCGCATTCCGAAGGACGCTCTCGTTCTGGCGTCGGCGTCTTCCAATTCGAGCCCCATGCGTTCGAAGTGCCACTTCAGTGGTTCACTCGATCAAACGTACGGCATGTCGTGCGTTTTCGGCGCGCCGGTGGAACCGGACTTTATTGTCTACGCCGATAGTCATGGAGCAGAACTCAGCTTGGTCCTGGGCAAGCTTGCCGGGGCGAAAGGCCAGAGCGTGCGCGAGTTGACCGCTTCAGGTTGCGCACCCACTGTTGACTCCCTGCCTGAGGACGACCCGGAGTGCGCTATCTATAACGCAAGGATGCTCAAGAAATTGACCTCTATTCCCGCGGCGACCGTGATCGTTACGGCCAATGCGTCGGCGTGGTCTTCCGCAGGCGCCGCGACATACATACCCGGCATGCAAAAGGTCGTGCATGCGCTTCGCGGCGCGGGCCATCGCGTCATTTTGTTAGGTTCCGTGCCGCAGCATCCAAATGGCGTTCCGATCCCGGCGACATTGGCGAGACGGGCTATGCTTGGCGAGAGGCCGGAGGATTATACTTTTGATCCGAGGATCGCTCACTTCCGCGATATCGAAGCGGCACTCGAGAAGGTCGCTGCGGCAGAGCACGTCGAATACGTGCCGGTGTATCCTCTGCTCTGCGATGAAAACAGATGCAAAGGCGACATTGGTGGCACGGTACTTTACTTTGACCACGGTCATCTTTCGATGGCCGGGGAGAAAATGATAGCCACCAAGCTGCTGGCTCCCCTTCTTTGGCCGCCGGATGCAGTCGTGCAGGGACCAAGTGAGTTACAAGATCAAATTGCCCAGTGAGCCGAGCCCCGTCGCCGTGTCTGGAGTAGAGCCCGCATGCCTTGTCGCGGCATTTTACAAGTTCGTCGCGATCGACGACACGACCGCCCTTCGGGATGATTTGCGAAAATTTTGCGCGGCGCGCCCGATTAAAGGCACGATCCTTGTGGCGCACGAGGGGATCAACGCGACGGTGTCCGGCGTTGAAAGCGACGTAAGGGCGCTCATTGAGATACTTAACGCCGACCCTCGATTTTCAAACCTTGCCGTAAAGTTTTCCGTGGCCGGTAGTCATCCGTTTCGACGACTCAAGGTCAAGATCAAGCGCGAGATCGTAACGCTCGGTCTCGAGGAGACGCGGCTTTCAGCGCCAACAGCGCATGCCGTCGAACCCGAAGATTGGAACGCGCTCATTTCTGATCCGGACGTCCTCGTCGTCGATACGCGCAATGACTACGAGGTCGAAGTCGGCAGTTTCGAAGGCGCTTGCAATCCCCGCACGCGTGCGTTCCGCGAATTTCCTGACTTCGTTGCGCGTCAGCTTGCGGACAACCGGCAGAAAAAAATCGCGATGTTCTGCACCGGCGGCATCCGTTGCGAAAAGGCGAGTGCCTATCTCAAGTCGGAAGGGTTCGAGCACGTTTATCAGTTGAGCGGCGGCATCTTGCGCTACCTTGAGCGCGTCGCGCCCGCCGATAGTATGTGGCGCGGCGAATGCTTTGTGTTCGACGAGCGCGTTGCGCTCGAACATGGTGTGCGGCAAGGCCACCACGGACTTTGTCAGCGATGCGGGCATCCCGTCATGCTTCGGGATGAGGAGCGCGACGCAACGCTATGCGCGTCGTGCCGCGATGATAGCGCGACGCCATCCGTCGCAACGTGATCGACGCGACGCTGCTCGCACGTTCGCAAGTTTTGATCAATATGAACAGAACTGATGATCTCTCCGCGGGCACGGTCGCGTCACGTCATTTGTTGCTGCGTAAACCGTTGAGTTGCCTGCACTTGGCTGTCCGAAATTTAACGTTTCCTACCCTTGACCCGCAAGCTGGTTGGAATAATCCACGGGCACAAACATCGCGTCCAAACCACGAGGGAGGTTCACATGACGGTGCTGATTGAAGCCGTCGGACTTCAAAAACAGTTTGGCGAAATCAACGCCGTCGATGGAATTTCGCTGAAGGTCACGAAGGGCGAAGTGCTGGGGTTCCTCGGACCAAACGGCGCCGGCAAGTCGACGACGATGAAAATGATCACCGGGTTTCTTGAGCCCGATTCCGGCAGAGCGTCGATCTGTGGTGTCGACGTCTTCGACGCGCCGAAGAGAGCAAAAAGGATGTTCGGCTATCTGCCCGAGGGTGCGCCGGCCTATGGGGAGATGACGCCGAGATCGTTCCTCACTTTCATCGCCGAAATCCGGGGTTATCGCGGTGCTGAAATCGCGTCGCGCGTCGCTGGCTCGGTCGAGCGCGCCGGTCTCGAGCCGGTCATCGATCAGGTGATCGATACGCTTTCGAAAGGCTACAAACGCCGCGTCGGCCTCGCGCAGGCCATCCTGCACGACCCGCCGGTTCTCATTATGGACGAGCCGACGGATGGCCTCGATCCCAATCAGAAGCATCACGTGCGCCAGCTCATCACGGATATGGCCGCCGACAAGGCGATCATCATTTCAACTCACATTCTCGAAGAGGTCGAGGCGGTGTGCTCGCGCGCTGTCGTCATCAACAAGGGCGTGATCGTAGCTGATGGAACGGCCGACGACCTGATGCAGCGCATGCATTATCACGGCGCAGTATCGCTGAAGGTTATCGCCGACCGCGCTGACGCAGCGATTCGAGCCCTCTCCAGCGCCAGCGGCGTTGCGCGCGTCGAAACAGTCGGCAAGCCGAACGGATATACGCTGCTCAGGGCAATTCCACGTCAGAAGACCATGTCGGCTGCAGAAGTCGCGGCCGTATTGCGCGCTCAGAATATTCCCGTCGACGAACTCTACGTCGAGCGCGGGCGGTTGGACGAAGTGTTCCGCCAAATAACCATGCCGCAAGACGGAGGCCACAATGCGTGAGACTTGGGGCAACGCCTGGATCATTGCGAAACGCGAGCTTAAAGGTTATTTCGCGACGCCGCTCGCACTCGTGTTCCTGACGGTATTCGTCGCGCTCACCGGCGCCTTGACGTTCTATGTCGGGAATTTCTTCGATCGCGGGCAGGCCGACCTGTTCCCGTTCTTTGCTTATCATCCGTGGCTCTATTTGCTGCTCGTTCCGGCGGTCGCGATGCGGCTGTGGGCGGAGGAACGCAAGACGGGAACGATCGAACTCCTTATGACACTGCCGATCTCGCCGCTCGAAGCGATCCTCGGCAAGTTTCTCGCCGCCTGGGCGTTCATCGGTCTGGCGCTCGTGCTGACCTTTCCCATGTGGATCACGGTCAACGTCCTCGGCGACCCCGATAACGGCGTCATATTTACGAGCTACCTCGGCAGCTTCCTGATGGCCGGTGCATTCCTCGCAATCGGATCGTTCGTATCGACGCTGACGAAAAATCAGGTCATCGCCTTTATCGTCGCCTCGCTGATCTGCTTCTTGTTCACGATGAGCGGTCTCGATCTCGTTCAAAATGCATTGCGCGCTTGGACGCCGGAAGTCTTCGCCACAGCCGTTTCATCGATGAGCTTCTTATCGCATTTCGAGCGCATCACGCGCGGCGTGCTCGACCTGCCGACGCTCGTCTTCTTCTTCTCGATGATTGTCTTCTGGCTGTTCGCGACGGTTATCGCGGTCGATCAGAAGAAAGCGCAGTGAGGTTGGCCCATGTCCGATCTATTTGCTTCGATTAAGCGGGCCTTCAGGCCTCTGGTAGCCCGTTGCGCAACCGTCAAACGCAGCACACTCGCGTGGACTGGCTTGGCGCTCGCGGGGCTCGTGCTGCTCTCGGTCAATCTCACCTCGTCTATCGGGCTCAAAACCTGGCGCGCCGATCTCACGCAAGACCGGCTGTTCACGATTTCGAAGGGAACGCGCGAAATTCTCAACTCGATCGATGAACCGATCAGCGCCCGGCTCTATTTTTCTCGCAACCTCGCGGCGGCATCGCCCGACGTGGCGCGCTACTTCGATCGCGTCCGCACCCTCTTCGAGCAGTATCGCGACATTTCCGGCGGCAAGTTGCAGCTTTCGATACTGGATCCCGAACCCTTCTCCGACGCCGAGGACAAGGCGGTCGCGTCCGGGCTGAAGGGCCTGAGGCTCAACGCCGAAGGCGAGGTCGGCTATTTCGGTCTCGTCGCATCGAACGCAACCGACAATCAGCAGACGATTCCTTTCTTCTCGCCCGATCGTGAATCGTTCCTCGAATACGACGTGACGAAGCTGATCTACGCGCTGGCAAACCCGAAGAAACGCACGATTGGTCTGATGACCTCACTGCCGCTCGATGGCGGCAAGTCGCCGATGCGCGATCAGGCGACGCAGCCTTGGCTGATCATGAGTCAGATCCGCGAGTTCTTCGACGTGCGCACCATTGATCAGGACGTGAAGGAAATTCCCTCGGACATCGACGTGCTGATGGTTGCGCAGCCGACGCAACTCAAGCCTGAGGCGGCTTACGCCATCGATCAGTACGCACTGAAGGGCGGCAAGGTGCTGGCGTTCGTCGATCCGGTGTCGGAAAGCGCCCAGATGCAATTGCTGCAGAAGCAAGGCGACGGTCGCAAGGAATTCGAAAAGGTTCTTAAAGGCTGGGGCGTCGATTTCGACAGCAAGCAGGTCGCCGCCGACATTCGCCACGCCCGTCGCGTCCAGTTCGGCGGCGGACAAGGTGGCGAAGGCATGGTGACGGACTTCGTCGCCTGGCTCGGCCTCGACAAGTCCGGCATCAACCCGAACGATGTATTGTCGGCGGGTATCGACGAGATCAATCTTGCGTCCGCCGGTGTTCTAACGAAGGTCGAAGGGTCGCCGGTCGATTTCTCGCCGATTTTCGAGACGAGCACCGACGCGGCGGTCGTTGGTTCAGACAAGGTCGGCTTTGGCGCCGACCCCCTGGCGCTGTTACGCAACTACGTCGCGGGCGGTCACAAACTGGTTCTAGCCGCAAGGCTTTCTGGTGAGGCCAAATCGGCGTTCCCGGATGGCGCGCCGAAGGCGGCACCTGCCGAAGATAAGAAAGCCGGCGACGAGAAGAAGCCGGCCGCAGAGGCCGCGAAGGCAACGCCGCCTGTGCCTCCAAGCCCGTTATCCGACAAGACCGCCAAGGCCGATCACGTCACATCCGGCAAGATCAACGTCATCGTCGTCGCCGATACCGACCTTCTTGCCGATCAGTTCTGGGTCAATCGCCGCGAACTCGCAGGACAAGATGTCATCATGCCGACGGCCCACAACGCGGCCTTTGTCGTCGGTGCGCTCGAAAATCTTTCGGGCAGCAATGCACTGATCGGTCTGCGCGGGCGCGGCGTGAAAGACAGACCATTCACGCTCGTTGAAGATTTGAGGCGAAGCGCCGAGCAGAAATTCCGCGCCAAGGAACAAGCGCTTGAAGAGAAGCTGCAGGCGGCTCAAAGCGAGCTACAGAAAATCCAGACGTCCGGCGCCGGCGGCAGCGCCATCCTTTCCGATAAAGAGCAGCAGGCCGTCGGGAAATTCCGTGGCGAGATGCTCAACACGCGGCGCGAGCTGAGAGACGTCAAGCACGCGTTGCGCCAGAACATCGATGATCTCGGCGGTTGGCTGAAGTTCGCCAACATCGCCTTCGTTCCGCTGATGCTCGGCGCCGCCGCCTTTGGACTTTCATGGCGGCGCACGCGTCAACGCCGTCAAAAGCCAAAAAACGATCGCTGAGGAGGAAGTCCGATGAAGCCTCAACACTTCGTGGCTCTGCTCGCCGCTGCGGTGCTTTCGCTCGTCGTCGCCGTCACGGCCTACGTTTCGACGCAGCCGTGGACGGCTGCCGGCAGCGGCAGTGCCGAGGCAATGCTGCCGGCGCTGAAGACCTCCGGCGACAAGGTCACCGCAATCGAGATCGACCAAGGCGGTAAGATCATCAAAGTCGCCGAGAAGGACGGCAAGTGGGTCGTCGCGAGCCAGGAAGACTATCCCGCCAACGTCGAGGCCGTGCGCGGTCTGTTGCTCGCCGCATCGGAAGCCTCGCTCGTCGAACGCAAGACGGCAAAGAAGGACATGCTGAAACTTCTGGGTCTCGGTGATCCGAAGGCAAACGGCGCACCCTCGCGGCTGATCCGTTTTCTTGATGCAAAGGACAATCCCGTCGCCGAGATCATTGCCGGCAATAAAAAGAACGACGCGTTCGGCGCCAGCAAGAGCGGCACCTATGTCCGCAAGCCTGGAGAAGACCAGAGCTGGCTGGCCAATCGCTCGATCGACGGTTCGACGACGCTAAGCGACTGGGTGAAGACACGAGTCGTCGATCAGCCGACGGACTCGATCAAGACGACGTCGATCGAGGTTGCCGGCGAGCCCGCCTACACGATCGATCGCGACACCGACGGCAAGAGCCACAAGCTCAGTCAGATGCCGGCGGGCAAAAAGCTCAAGTATGTGAACTCGGTCGAGGAGATCATCGAGTCGGCGAGCTACGTCGACTTCAAGAGCGTGCGTAAGGCCGGAAAATCAGACGCGCTGCCGAGCGCCGGGAAAGTCACTTTCGAAACCGATAAAGGGCTGAAAGTCGAACTCAATCTCAGGTCCGACGGCAAGCAGGCTTGGGTCAGGGTTTCCGCGTCAGGTGAGGGCGACGGCAAGAAGGACGCCGAGGCGATGTCGGCTCTGGTCAACGGCTGGGAATTCGAGATTCCGGTCGCGAAAATATCGACCCTGATGAAGAAACAGGCGGACCTGCTCGAGGATGCGGCTTCGTAACGCCGGGGCATAAACGGCCAAGCAGGCGGGACCGCGCGAGTCCCCTCTGTTGCGTTGCAAAATATGCTATATATCGGTTTAGACTTTCTGCGAAGTTTTGAACCGGACGCCCTTCGACAATGACTTTCCGCGCGCCTGAAGATCTTGAGAAGAGTCCGTCGCTTGAACAGCTCGTTCGTTGGCGCCGCGACGTGCGCCGCTTCAAGCGCGATCCCGTTCCACAGGCATTGATCGATCGGCTTCTGCGCCTTGCCGATCTCGCACCTTCCGTCGGCAACAGTCAGCCGTGGCGGATCGTCAGCGTCAATAGCCCCGAAAAGCGGGCCGCAATCGTCCAGAATTTCGAGACGGCGCGGCAACGATCGGCCAAGGTCTATAGCGGCGATCAAGCTGATCTCTACAACCGGTTGAAGCTTGCTGGCTTCGATGCGGCGCCGGTTCAGCTCGCCGTGTTCTCGGATCGCGGCGCCATGCAGGGCCATAGCCTTGGCAGGCAGACGATGCCGGAGACGCTTGATCATTCGTGCGCATGCATGGTGACGGTGCTGTGGCTTGCGGCGCGCGAGGCGGGTCTCGGTCTCGGCTGGGTGTCGATCCTCGATCCGGCGGCGGTTACGGCGACGTTGGACGTTCCGGCGAATTGGAAGTTCGTTGGATATCTGCTTATCGGCTGGCCCGAGGAAGAGCACTTGGACCCGGAGCTCGAACGGCACGGCTGGCAGCCGCGCACGCCGTTCGAAGCGCGCTACTCGGAAGTGGGATTGCAGGGGGCAACGCCTGGGCAAGACACGGGGTCAGATGGCACCGCCATCCAAAACGGCTGCGTTACGCTCGTTGGCGCGGGTCCGGGAGATCCGGAGCTGCTGACGCTCAAGGCGCTTCGTGCGCTTCAGTCGGCCGACGCCGTTCTGTTCGATGATCTGGTCGCCAAGCCGATCCTCGATTACGTGCGGCCGGGCGCGCAAATGATCGATGTCGGCAAGCGTGGTTATCGGAAATCCTGCAAACAGCCTGATATCAACGCACAGATGATCGCCCTGGCGCGCCAGGGACTTCGCGTCGTACGTCTCAAATCGGGCGATCCGCTGGTGTTCGGCCGGGCGGGCGAAGAGATCGCCGCGTGCAAGGACGCCGGTGTGCCGTTGAGTGTTATCCCGGGCGTCACCTCAGCCCAAGGAGCGGCCGCCAGCCTCAAGGTTGCGCTGACCAATCGCGATCACGCGCGCCGCTTGCAGTTCATTACCGCGCATGACCGGCGCGGGCACTTGCCGGCCGACATCGATTGGAGCGCCGTCGCCGACCGCGCGGTGACGACCGTGATCTACATGCCGAAGCGGACGCTCGCCGAATTGACTGAAATCGCTCTTACGCACGGGCTTGATCCGAAGACACCCGCACTCGCCGTTGCCAATGCGACGCGCCCCGACGAGCAGGTTTTTATTTCGACAGTTGGCGCGATCGCCGCCACGCTTGGCGCGGCGCATCCCGACGGGCCCGTGCTTGTGATGATCGGCGAGGCGCTGCGATATGCAACGGCGAGGGACGCAGCCGATCAGGCCGGCGTGGTCTTGTCGGTGCTTGATGTCTTACCGGAACTGACCTGACGAACGGACAGTTCTGCGGCGCTGAAGAGGCGGCTCAAAACAATTCATGCCAATTGAGCCCATAATGTCGGTCCTCGTACTGGCGCTCGTCGTCGAGGCCGCGTTCGGATATTCCGACCGCATCTATGATTGGATCGGGCACCCGGTCACTTGGCTGGGCGCGTTGATCTCGACGCTCGACGGTGCGCTCAATCGCGGACATCAAAGTTCCGATATCCGCCGCGCGGCAGGTGCGCTGACGCTCGCCGTGATCGTTGCCATTGCTGCCGGCATTGCGTGGGTTCTCGAAAGCGCTCTGGCGTCCCATTGGGCCGGCAACATTGTGCTGGCATTGCTCGCGTCGACGATGCTCGCGAGCCGGAGCCTTTACTATCACGTCCGGGACGTAGCAAACGCCCTCACCACGGAAGGTCTCCCCGTGGCGCGGTATGCGGTTAGCCGTATCGTCGGACGCGATCCCCAAACGCTCGATGAGCATGGCGTCGCGCGGGCGGCGATCGAAAGTCTTGCCGAGAATGCATCCGACGGTGTCGTCGCACCGGCCTTCTGGTTCCTCGTGCTCGGCCTGCCGGGCCTTGCCGCATACAAAGCGATCAACACGGCCGACAGCATGATTGGGCATCGCACCCCGCGCCACGAGGCGTTCGGTTGGGCGGCGGCTCGGTTCGACGACCTTGTTAATCTGCCGGCGTCGCGGTTGACGGGGCTGCTGTTCGCCGCTGCCGCTCTGGTCCTGCCGGGAGCTTCGGCGCGCGACGCACTTCGGGCGATGGCCCGCGACGCACGACGACACCGTTCGCCTAACGCCGGCTGGCCGGAAAGTGCGATGGCCGGCGCGCTGGGTCTGAAGCTCAACGGACCGAAGAGCTACAAAGGCATCCTCGTCAATGATGCTTACATGGGTGAGGGACGCCCCGACGCGACGGCGCAAGATATCCGCGATGCGCTGTGGCTTGCTGGCACGGCTTGGGGGGGCATGGTGGCGGCACTTCTGATCGCCGCCATCATTTTGCAAATGTGAGCAATCGCTCGATATCGACGTGCCGCGCGAGGTGATCGGCGAACCGGTCGAGCACGGCATCGACGCCTGTCTCATAACTCTCACCCGACGGCTTCGCTCCGAATTCCGCAAGAAACGCGGCGCGCGCATCGTCGGACGCGAAGAGCCCGTGAACATAACAGCCCCCGACGCGGCCATCGGGAGACGTTGCGCCGTCGGCACGGCCATCGGCGAACGTGACGAGAGGTTGCGCAATATCCGGTCCGGATGTTTCGCCAACGTGCATTTCGTAGCCCTTGAACGCGGCTCCGGATCGCGAAAGTTTGCCTTCGACGGCCGCCAATGTTTTTTCCGTACCGAACTCGGTCTCAACGTCGAGAAGCCCAAGGCCCTCGACCGTGCGCGGCCGCCCCTCGATGCCGTTCGGATCGGAGATACGTTTGCCGAGCATCTGATATCCGCCGCAAAGACCAAGCACGCGTCCGCCGCGACGCACGTGGGCGCTGATGTCCATGTCCCATCCCTCGCCGCGCAACGCCGCGAGATCGTCGATCGTCGCTTTCGAGCCGGGGAGCAGAACGAGATCGGCGTCGCGCGGAATCGCATGCCCCGGCTCGATTAGATCGACGACGACATGCGGTTCATTCCGCAGCGGATCAAGATCGTCGAAATTTGAAATGCGCGGCAACACTGGCACCGCAATGCGCAGTTTGCCTTGCGTTCTTTCAGGCGATGGCGCGATGAGACCGCGAAGGCCAAGCGCGTCTTCTGCCGGCAGACGTCGGGCAGCTTCGAAATACGGCACGAGCCCAAGCGGCGCCCATCCCGTCATGCGAGCGATTTCGGTCATCCCATTGGCAAAGAGGGATGCATCGCCGCGCATTTTATTGACGATGAAGCCTCGGATCATCGCTGCGTCCCCGGCGTCGATAACGTGCTTCGTGCCGACGAGGCTGGCGATGACGCCGCCGCGATCGATATCGCCGATCAGGACCACCGGTACATCGGCGGCGCAAGCGAATCCGAAATTGGCAATGTCGTTCGCGCGTAAATTGATTTCCGACGCACTGCCGGCACCCTCGACGAGTATGAGTTCGGCGTCCGCCTTCAGGCGCGCGAAACTGTCGAGCACGGCCGGCATCAATTCGCGCTTTTTCGTTTGAAATGCGCGCGCCCCGGCCGAGCCAATCCTTCGACCCTGTACGATAATCTGCGCGCCCGTCTCGCTTTCAGGCTTCAGCAACACGGGGTTCATATGAACCGAAGGCGCAACGCGCGCGGCGCGGGCCTGCAATGCTTGGGCTCGGCCGATTTCGCCGCCGTCGTCGGTAACAGCCGCGTTGTTCGACATGTTTTGCGGCTTGAAGGGAGCAACGCGAACGCCACGGTTGGCGAACAACCGGCACAGGCCGGCGACGACGAGTGACTTACCGACGTCGGAGCCCGTGCCCATGAACATCAACGCGCGCGCCGACATGATCCCTCTAAAATTCGATGCCTTCTTGTGCCTTGATGCCTGCCGCGAAATGATGCTTGACGGCGCCCATTTCGGTGACGCCATCAGCGACAGCCATTAGCTCGGGCTTGGCGTTACGCCCTGTCACGACGACGTGCAGATCGGCGCGGCGGGTGCGCAACGTCTCGATCACGTCATCGAGCGGAAGATAATCGTAGCGCAGCGCGATGTTGAGTTCATCCAAGATCAGAAGCCGAATTGACGGATCGGCCATTAGCTCCTTAGCCTTTGCGAAGGCCCGCTCAGCGGCAGCGATGTCGCGCGCCTTGTCCTGCGTTTCCCACGTAAAACCTTCGCCCATCGTGTGCCACGAGACTTGGTCGCCGAAGCGAGCCAGCGCATCGCGTTCCCCCGTATGCCAGGCGCCCTTGATGAACTGCACGACGCCGACGCGCCAGCCGTGCCCGAGCGCGCGAAGCACGAGTCCGAACGCCGCCGTCGATTTGCCTTTGCCCGGGCCAGTATGAACGAGCAGCACGCCTTTCTCGATTGTTTTCGAGGCAACCTCGGCGTCCTGCACAGCCTTGCGCTTCGCCATCTTGGCCTTGTGGCGCTCGGTGTCTTGCGTGTCCGGGTTAGGGCTATCGCTCATGTTTCAACCCTTCAAGGTTATCGCCAACCCGGCGGCGACGAATAGAACGCGCTCGGCGGCGGCGGCGATGCGTTGATTTAATCGTCCGGCCTCGTCGCGAAAGGCACGAGCCAACGCATTGTCCGGGACAATGCCGAGACCGACTTCATTCGAGACCATGATACAGGGCGCGGCTCGCTTGGATAGTGCCGCGATCAGGGCCTCGGTTTCGTTCGGGATGTTTCGCCCGGCGAGCATCATGTTCGAGAGCCAGAGCGTCAGGCAATCGACGAGGCAGGGCTGGGATCGGGTGTCATTGGCGAGCGTCGCGGCGAGGTCCAATGGCGTCTCGTAGGCGATCCAGCCTTCTCCCCGCCGTTTCTTATGAACGCTGATCCGCTCGCGCATTTCGTCGTCGAAGGCTTCCGCCGTCGCGATATAAGCCCAAGGCGCCGGTACGGACGTCAAAAGCCGTTCTGCGCAGGCGCTTTTACCTGACCGCGCACCTCCCAGGATGAGCGTCAGCGGCGGCAAGATGAATTCGGACATGGCGGGCTTTGCGGCAAGCTTGGCGATTGACGAAGCATAGGCGCTCACTTATCGATTGCGATGACGGTCCCTCGCAAGAGGGTTCAAAGGGAATGCGGTGAAGACGCCGCAGCTGCCCCCGCAACTGTAAGCGGCGAGCAAATGGCAAAAGGACCACTGGGTTACCCCGGGAAGGTTGCCAGATGCTGAGACCCGCGAGCCAGGAGACCTGCCGTCAAACGATAACTCCAACCACGCCGGCGGGGCGAGGAAAGGCTTATGACGCAAAACTCAATCGTTAACGCACCCTCTGGCGCGTTCCCCTCAGTACGAACATGATCCTCATCCGGGTCTCGATCCGGTGGCGCGTTGGCGCGCGTTTTTTTACCGGTTAAGTCCTCGAACGCACAAATTGGAGCCTGCGGGAATGACAACGCGTAAAGTGCCCATCACGATCGTCACCGGATTTCTCGGCGCCGGAAAAACGACGCTGGTCCGTCACACGATCGAGAACGCGGAGGGCCGCCGCCTGGCGCTTATCGTCAACGAGTTCGGCGACGTTGGCGTCGACGGCACGATCCTGCGCTCGTGCGGCATCGAAAGCTGCCCTGAAGAAAATATCATCGAACTGACGAACGGGTGCCTCTGCTGCACCGTCGCCGAGGATTTCGTGCCGACGCTTGAAGCGCTGCTGTCGCTAAATCCGCCGCCTGATCACATCATCGTCGAAACATCGGGCCTCGCACTCCCAAAACCGCTCGTCAAGGCCTTCGAGTGGCCGGATATCCGCAATCGCGTCACCGTCGACGGCGTCGTTACCGTAGTGGATGGGCCGGCCGTCAAGGCGGGACGGTTTGCCGACGACCCGGCAAAAATCGCAGCGCAGCGCGCCGCCGATCCCTCCGTCGATCACGAAAACCCCCTTGATGAGGTTTATTCCGATCAGCTGCTTTGCGCCGATCTCGTCGTGCTCAACAAGACAGACCTGATGACCGAGGATGACGCTGCATTGATTTCGGACGAGATCAGGCGACGCGTACCGCGTACAATCAAGGTCGTCGCGACGCGCGAAGGCCAGGTACCCGCGAGCGTCCTTCTCGGGCTCTCGGCGGCCGCCGAAGACGATCTCGCGGCACGGCCGTCACATCACGATAATCTGACCGAACATGATCACGACGACTTCGAGACGTTCATTGTCGATATCCCGGAACTCGCTTCCGCTAACGATCTCGCCTCGCGGGCCAAGGATGTTGCAAGCGCCCACGACGTCCTCCGCGTCAAAGGCTTTGCTGCCGTCGATGGCAAGCCGATGCGGCTGTTGCTGCAAGGCGTCGGCGAACGCGTCGATACAAGGTACGAACGTGCCTGGAAATCGGGTGAATCGCGGATCGGCCGCCTCGTCGTGATAGGCCAGAAGGGCCTCGACCGTGACGCCATCACACGAATGCTGACGGGCGCCTAAAATGCATATCGTTGTCCGCGAGACCCGTGATCTTGATGAGGCCGCAGCAGGCCCGCAGGATCTCGGGTTGCCGCCAGCGGACATCATTGTCCTCTCCTACTCCGATTCCGATCTGGCGATGGCTGTGGCCGCGTTCCGGTCATTGCCTCGGGACAATCGGCCGAGCCTCAGCGTCGCGAATCTCAGCAAGCTGCGTCATCCGATGTCAGTCGATGTTTTCGCCGAGGCGACGCTCAAAGGTTCGAAAGCCGTCCTCGTGCGCTTGCTCGGCGGTCTCGATTATTGGCGATACGGCGGCGAACAGCTGAGCCGGCACTGCCGCGAACTTGGCATCGCGCTAGCCATCGTACCCGGAGACGGACGGCCCGACATGCGCCTTGCCGCGCTGTCGACGGTCAGTGGCGACGATCTCGCGCGTCTCGAAACTTTGTTGGACACCGGCGGCGTCGAGAATACGCGGCTGGCCCTCGGTGCGCTGTTGGAACGGGCAGCGGGAAGCCATGGTCCGATACCCGATGCGAGGACCATTCCGGGTTTCGGCATCTATCGTGAAAGCGCGGAACAGCGGGGGGGGCTCGGATCGGCGGCGCTCGTATTTTATCGGCCGCATTTGCTGGCGGGTGATGTTGCACCGATTGATGCCCTGATTGACGCGCTCGACAAGCGCGGCCTCGCCACGACCGCCGTTTATGTTCCGAGCCTCAAGGCGCCGGAGGCGGCCGAATGGATTCGCGGCGAGCTGACACGCATTGCGCCAAGCGTCGTTCTCAATGTAACCGCCTTTGCGGCGCGCGACGGCGCAAACGGCTCGCCGCTCGACGTTTGTGATTGTCCGGTTCTGCAAGTCGCACTCGCCAACGCATCGCGCGCCGCCTGGGATCAGTCGCAACGCGGCCTCAGCGCCTCAGACCTTGCCATGCACGTCGTGCTGCCGGAGCTTGACGGACGGCTCTTCGCAGGCGTCGTTTCGTTCAAGGAGCAGGATGACCTCGGGAGCGATCTCGGCTTATCGCTTTTGAAGAACGCGCCCTATGAGGGCGGAGTTTCGCACGTTGCGGATCTCGCCGAAGCGTGGGCGCATCTGAAAGCAACGGCACGCTCAGAGCGCCGCGTCGGCCTGATGTTGTCGACGTATCCCGGACGTCCGGACCAGATCGCACACGCGGTCGGGCTCGATGCTCTCGAAAGTGCTTTGCGGATCGCCGGCAGCCTTGAGCGCGAAGGTTACGCCGTTTCCGGAGTGCCGAAGACAACAAACGATCTCGTCACTCGGCTTACGAGCGCGTCGCAATTTCAGTGGCCGGTTGCCGATTATGACCGGGCATTCGCCGAACTCCCGCCAGCCTTCAAGGACAGCGTAACGGCCGCCTGGGGTCAGCCCGACGACGATGCGCTTTGCATCGACGGCATGTTCGTATTTCGCGCGGTGCCTTTCGGCAATCTCATCGTCGGCCTACAGCCGGAGCGCGGACAGGCGCACGACCGCAAGGCGCAGTATCACGATCCGGCGACACCTCCGCGTCATAGCTACGTCGCGTTCTATCTCTGGCTGCGCCACGTCGCGAATATCGATGCGCTGATCCATCTCGGCGCTCACGGCACACTCGAATGGCTGCCAGGGAAGGCCGTTGCCGGTAGCGAAAGCTGCGCGCCGCGTGCCGTGCTGGGTAGCCTGCCGTTGATCTATCCGTTCATCGTCAACGATCCGGGCGAAGCTGCGCAGGCGAAACGCCGCGTTGCCGCGGTGACGCTCGGGCATCGCCCACCGCCAATGATCGAAGCCGGGCTTTCCGGCCCAATGGGCGACGTCGAGAGGCTCGTCGATGAGTTCTCATCCGCTGACGGGCTAGACCCGCGGCGACGCAAGGTCCTTTCCGAGCAGATCGTCGATGCCGCGGTGCGCGCCGGTATCGCCGAGCGTTGCGGCCTAGAAGCCGAAATGGCTGCGACCGACGCGCTGATGCGCATCGATGCATTTCTTTGCGACGTGAAAGAACTCGCCATCCGCGACGGGCTGCATGTGCTCGATGAAACGGAACTTAGCGCAATCGTCCGCGCCCTCGACGGACGCTTCATCGAACCCGGACCCGCCGGGGCGCCGAGCCGCGGCCGAGCCGACGTTCTGCCGACGGGGCGGAACCTTTTCAGCGTCGATCCGCGCAGCGTTCCGACACCGACGGCGTGGGCCAACGGCAAGCGAGCGGCGAAAGCCATCCTAGACCGTTACGTCTCCGATCACGGCCAATGGCCACGCGCCATCGTGCTCGACCTTTGGGGAAGCGCGACGCTGCGCACGGGCGGCGAGGAGTTTGCGACGGCCTTCGCCCTGCTCGGCGTCAGACCCGTCTGGGATCGGCAATCCTATCGCGTCACGGGTATCGAGACGGAAGCGATCGCGGAACTCGGACGCCCGCGCGTCGACGTCACGCTTCGGATATCGGGACTGTTTCGCGACATGTTCGGCGCGCAGATGACGCTGTTCGACAGTGCCGTCAATCTCGTCGCGCATTTGCAGGAAGACGCGAGCGACAATCCATTGCGCGAGGTTGCACAACCTGAGACCCGCATAGATCGGATTTTCGGTCCCGCCGAGAGCGCTTTCGGCGCTGGCGTGATGGGGCTGATCGACAGCGGCGACTGGACAGCACAAAAAGATTTGGGCCGGTCGTATCTCAAGAGTTCAGATCAGGCCTACAGAGGCGAGGCGCCTTCGACGGCAGCGGGCGACGCGTTTGAACGTCGCGTCCAAGCGGCGGACGCGTTCGTCCATATTCAAGATCACCGCGAGATCGATTTGCTGACGGGTGGCGATTTCGCCGCGCATGAAGGTGGGTTTGCGGCCGCTGCCGCCGCAACAGGAAATGTCAGCGTCGCGCTTTATCATGGCGATACCGGCGTACCCGAAGCGCCGCGCGTACGCACGCTGCAGGAGGAATGTGCTCGGGTCGTTCACGGGCGCGCCGCGAATTCGCGCTGGATCGAAGGGCAGATGCGACACGGCTTCAGGGGCGCCGCCGAGATGGCGCAGAGCGTCGACGCGGCGTTCGCGTTTGCGGCGACGGCGCGGGCCGTCGACAGCGGCGGTTTTGAGCGGCTTTATCAGGCTTATCTCGGGGATCCGGTCGTCGCGGCGTTTCTCGCGCGGGAAAATCCTGAGTCGATCGACGCGATGCGCAGGCGGTTCGAGGAGGCGGTCGCGCGCGGCCTCTGGCAACCGCGGCGAAACGATATGTTAGCGCCGGCGTCACTTGGTTCAGCGGTTAAGCGGCCTTCGTCTCGCGAGGCCGCCGAATGACCACAACCACTCATTTGCGCAAAGGCTGGTGTCCGGGAGTGCTGCGGCCGATGCAGTCAGGCGATGGCCTGCTGCTCCGCGTTCGGCCGAAGGCTGGTTCGTTTTCGATTGCAGAGCTTGGAGCGATCGCCGATGCAGCCGCGCGCTTCGGCTCGGGCGAGATCGATCTGACAAATCGCGGCAATCTGCAACTGCGCGGCGTTTCAGAAAAGACGTATCCAGAGGCGCTGGCGACACTTAATGCCGCCAGTTTGATTGATGCCGAGGCGGGCGCGGAAGCGGTTCGCAACATCGTCGTCGATCCGTTGAGCGGACTTGATCCGGCGCGCGCCGATATTCGCAAGTACGCCGTGGCGCTTGAGCAAGTGCTCGTTCAGGATCGGCGCTTCTGGTCGCTTCCGGGTAAATTCGGTTTCAGCTTTTCTGGCTCGTCTCAACCGCGCGTCGGTGGTCGGACCGCCGACATCATGATCGCGGTTCCCCGACGCAGCGAATTTGCAATTTTTCTCGACGGCGATATGGCAGCCGCCGCGCTGGTTTCAGCCGACGAGATCGTCGATGCGGCGATGCGTTTGGCCGCAGTCTTCTTACGGTTGCGGCGCGATGATCAGAGCGTCGCGCGGATGAAGGACGCCGTCGAGCAGCACGGCAGCGCGATGATTTTCTCCGCAGCAGGTCTTCAGTCAGCGCCGGTTGCCGCTGCCGAAGCTGATCCCGTTGCAATTTCTCCTGCCGGACCGCTCGAGCATTCGGGCCGCATATTCGCGGCAGGTATTGGTCTGCCGTTCGGACGTATCATCGCCCGCGAGTTCGAGGCCTTGTGCCGGGTCGCGTCGCGCCTCGGTATCGAGGTGGTCAATACCAGCCCCGAGCGCGTGCTTGTCTTTCCGGTCGGCGACCCCGAAGCAGTGATGGCATTATTGGCCGAGGCCGCAAAGTTGCACCTCATCATTGAAGCGCGCGATCCGCGCCTCGCGATGGATGTCTGTCCTGGCGCGCCGGCGTGCCGGAATGCCAGCACGGAAACGCGACGCGATGCGCAGCACCTTGTCGATGCCCTACAGGAAAGTCTCGATGCATTTCCATCTCTCCATATCTCCGGCTGCGAGAAGGGATGCGCGCGGCGAGGCACCGCCGCCTTGACGCTCGTCGGCCACAACGGCCGTTACGATATCGTTCGCAATGGCGATCCGAGCGGTCCGGTTACCGTGGCGGATATTGCGCTGCACGAAATTGCCGGCGCGATCAAAAGCCTACTTAGGCAGCCGTCCCCATGACCACGCAAGATTATATCCGCGACGGCGCGGCCATTTACGCTCATTCGTTCTCGATCATCCGCGCCGAAGCCGATCTCGCCCGATTCACGAAAGAGGAAGAGCGCGTCGCAGTGCGGATCATTCATGCGTGCGGCATGGTCGATGTGGCTCGCCATATCGTCATGTCACCGACGTTCGCCAACGACGCGGCGGCGGCACTCCGGCGTGGCGCGGCTATTCTTTGCGACTCGATGATGGTAGCGCACGGCATAACCCGCGCCCGGCTTCCCGCAGAGAATGAAGTCATTTGCACGCTGCGTGATCCTCGCGTTCCGGAGCTTGCGAAAGACATCGGCAACACGCGGACGGCTGCGGCGATGCAGCTTTGGCTGCCGCATCTCGCGGGCGCGCTCGTCGTCGTCGGCAACGCGCCAACGGCACTTTTTAGGCTCATCGAATTGATCGATAACGGCGCGCCCACGCCGGCAGCCGTGATCGCCATGCCCGTTGGATTCGTCGGCGCGGCGGAATCCAAGGAAGCCATCGCCGCCGACGGCCGCGTGCCGTTTGCGATCGTCAAGGGCCGTCTCGGCGGCAGCGCGATGGCCGCCGCCGCAGTCAACGCGCTCGCAAGCGAGGCCGAATGACGCCCGAAAACTCCGGCACACTTTATGGCGTCGGTCTAGGTCCGGGCGATCCCGAACTGATGACCCTCAAAGCCGTGCGCATCCTGCGAGAGGCGCCAGTAATCGCGCATTTCCGCAAGAAGGGCCGGGCGGGGCACGCTCGAACGATTGCACAAGCGCACATCTGCGCCGCAGCGGTCGAGACTCCATTCGACTATCCGTTGACGACGGAAAGCAACTTTCGTGACGATCCGTACGTCGGGGCGATCCGCGATTTCTACACGGCCAGTGCCAAGACCATCATGCAGCATCTCGCCGAAGGCCGCGACGTGGCGTTGCTCTGCGAGGGTGACCCCTTCTTCTACGGATCGTTCCTGCACATGTACGACCGCATCCGGTCAATGCATCCCGTCACGGTCGTTCCGGGCATCACGGGAATGTCGGGTTGCTGGACCGCCGCTGCGGCGCCGATCACCTACGGCGACGATGTGCTGGCGGTGCTGCCCGGCACGCTCGATCGCGCGGCGCTCGCCACGCATCTCAAATCCGCTGACGCAGCGGTCATCATGAAGATCGGCAAAAATCTCGACAAGATCAAACAGGCTCTCGCCGATGCGGGCCGCTTTGCCGACGCGATCTACGTCGAGCGCGGCACGATGCAGGGCGAACGCGTTATGCCCCTCGCGGCACTGGAGGACGGCGCAGCGCCGTACTTCTCCATCATTCTGCTCCCCGGCGGGCGCGGGCGGCGGATCAGATGAGCGGGCAATTGACCATCATCGGCCTTGGGCCAGGCCCGGGCGGCTGGGTTACGCCGGCAGCGAGCGAAGCCATCGCGAACGCAAGTATCGTGCTCGGCTATACGCAGTACGTGAACCGGCTGACGCCGCGTGCGGGGCAGGTTTTCGAAGCGTCCGACAATCGCGAAGAGCTGGCGCGCGCCGAACGGGCTCTGGCGCTGGCATCCGAAGGGCAGCACGTTGCCGTCGTTTCCGGCGGAGATCCGGGTGTCTTCGCGATGGCAGCGGCTGTGTTCGAAGCAGTCGAGAAAAAACCGGCATCGGCCGAGGGAATTGATATTCGCGTCGAGCCCGGCATCACGGCGATGCTCGCCGCCGCCGCGCGCATCGGTGCGCCACTGGGGCACGACTTCTGCGCCATCTCGCTTTCCGATAATTTGAAACCTTGGGCAACGATCGAGAAACGTTTGCGTCTCGCAGCGGAGGCGGACTTCGTCATTGCACTCTACAACCCGGCTTCAAAAGCGCGCCCCGATCAGATCGGCAATGCGTTCGAAGTTTTGAGGACCTGTCGCGCGCCGGAAACCGTCGTCGTATTTGCGCGTGCTATTGGCCGCAATGACGAGTCGGTCGACGTGACGACGCTCGCCGATGCAGCAAGCATGGTCTGCGACATGCGCACGCTGGTCCTGATCGGCTCGCAATCGACACGCAAAATCGAAGCCGCCGACGGTCGAGCGTGGGTTTACACGCCGCGTTCTGCGCGAGGCGAATGATGTGCTGCGATCCAGTCCATAGCTTCATCAATGGTGGCGACAGTCGGTCGTGCTCCGATCATGGGACGACGGATCATGTGAACCTTCAGGCCGCGTTGCCGCGCGGCCTCGATCTTGGCGTAAGCGGCGCTGCCACCGGAGTTCTTTGCGAGGACGCATTGAATGTCGTACGCACCGAAAAGCGCCGCATCATCCTCCGTTCGAAACGGGCCGCGCGCGGTGATAATCGTTGCGTACGGAAGGCCGGGCGGCGGGGTGATCGGATCGATGACGCGGATGACGTAGCGATGTTGCGGAGCCGCGCAAAGTGCGGCAAGCGAACTCCTGCCCAACGCCGAGAAAATTCTTTGCGGAGTTTCTGGAAGTGCCGCGATCGCAGTCTCGATGCTCGCATGCTCCTCCCAATCATCACCGATCGTGTTGATCCATGCCGGACGCTCGACGGCGAGCAACGAAACGCCGGTTTCGGCAACCGCAGCGATCGCGTTGTTGCTCATCTGCGCCGCGAAGGGATGCGTAGCGTCGATCAAGAGAGCGATGTTTTCTCGCCGCAGATATTCGGCAAGGCCAATGATGCCGCCGAACCCGCCGGTGCGAACCGGCAGAGGACCAACGGCGGGATGGGCAGTGCGGCCGGCAAGCGACAGCGTCGTCGCGATTCCGGGCGTGCTCGCCAATCGCTCGGCGAGCTGTGCCGCTTCGCTCGTGCCTCCGAGCAGCAGAATTCGCAATGGTCTTTCGCTCATCGCCATCATGGTGCGAGCCCCATGCCATGAGCGACCGTTGGTTGTCCATCATCGGCATCGGAGAAGACGGCCGCGCGGGCCTGAGCGCAGCAGCAAACACGCTCATTGACGGGGCGGATCTAGTTGTCGGAGGCCGGCGCCATCTCGATCTGATCGGCGCGACCCGCGCCACGCAAATGCCGTGGCTGAATCCGCTCGACGCGACGATCCCGGAAATCCTGGCGCGGCGCGGACGGCCTGTCGCCGTGCTCGTCTCGGGCGACCCGTTCTGGTTCGGCGCAGGCGTGACGCTCGCGCGTTCCGTCCCGATCGAAGAAATGCTCGTCGTGCCGGCGCCGTCGAGCTTTTCGCTAGCCGCGGCACGGCTCGGCTGGGCGTTGCAGGATACGACGACGCTCGGCCTCAACATGCGCGGATTGACGCCGTTGCTGCGCCGTCACCTGCATCACGGTCGCCGTATTCTTGCTCTGGCGCTCAATGGTGAAACGCCCCGCGAGGTCGCCAATCTCTTGGCGGCGGCGGGATTCAGGGCCAGCCGCATGATCGTCATGGAGGCGCTCGGCGGACCGCGTGAGCGTATTCGGGAGGCGATCGCCGGGAATTTCAATCTTGCGGATGTCGATCCTCTCAACCTGATCGGAATCGAGGTTATCGCCGGGGCAAATGCAGCGCCGGTCCCCTTCGCGGCGGGATTGCCCGATACGTATTTCGAAAACGACGGCCAGTTGACGAAACGCGAAGTGCGCGCCGTCACGCTGTCGTCGCTGCAACCTTGTCCCGGTGAATTGCTATGGGATATCGGCGCCGGAAGCGGCTCGATCGGCATCGAATGGCTGCTCGCACATGCTTCGACCAGGGCAATTGGAATTGAACGCGACGAAGTGCGGGCCGCGCGGGCGTCACGCAATGCCGCCTCTTTGGGCGTTCCTCATTATGATGTCCGCCATGGCGTGGCACCGGCAGCGCTTGCCGGACTGCCGGCACCCGACGCGATCTTCATCGGCGGTGGCAGCGTGTCCGATAGCACGACGATTGACGCCTGCTGGCTGGCGCTGAAACCAGGCGGCCGCATTGTCGTTAATGGCGTGACTCTCGAAACGGAATTGGCGCTGATGGCTGCGTATCAACAACACGGAGGAACATTGACGCGGATCGGTATCGAGCGCGTCGAACCCATCGGAGCACGCTCGGGTTGGCGGCCGGCGCTGCCGGTGCTGCAATGGTTCTGCCGGAAAGCGGCGGGTGAGGCATGATCGCGATTGGGATCGGCGCCAATAGCCGCGCGCACAAAGACGATTTCGCTGACGTCGTTGCCGCCATCCGCGGTGAGATTAAAGGCGGCGACATCGTCGCGACGTTCGCCGACGCCGTCTTCGCGACGTTCGTGAAGGCTGCCGCGAGCCGGCAGTCGGTCGCCTACCGGCCGATCAAGCTCGAAGCGCTCCGCGACAGGAGCGACGATTGCCTGACGCGATCGGAACGCACGCTCAAGCGTTTCGGCGTCGCATCGGTTGCCGAGGCGGCGGCGCTGGCTGCCGCGGGACCGGGCTCGCACCTTATCGTGCCGCGCCGTATCATCGGTAACGTGACAGTCGCAGCCGCCCGATCGGCAGAAGGCTTGGAATGACGGTGCATTTCATTGGAGCGGGTCCCGGCGCACCCGACCTCATCACCGTGCGCGGTCGCGAGCTGATCGCGCGCTCGCCCGTTTGCCTCTATGCCGGCTCGCTCGTGCCCACCGCGTTGCTGACCCATTGCCCACCCCATGCGGAGATCGTCGATACGGCGCCTATGACACTCGATGAAATCGTCGCGCGCCTCGAACGAGCGACGAACGACGGCAAGGACGTCGCCCGGCTGCATTCAGGCGACCTCTCGGTCTGGAGCGCACTCGGTGAGCAATTGCGCCGTCTCGATCAGATGAAAATTCCCTACACGATAACTCCGGGCGTTCCGGCGTTCGCGGCGGCGTCAGCGGCACTGGCGCGAGAATTGACGCTGCCCGAAGTCGCGCAGTCCGTTGTCCTGACGCGCACGTCGGGGCGAGCGTCTTCGATGCCGGAAAGTGAAACTCTTGAAGCCTTTGCCGCGACGCGCGCCACGCTCGCCGTGCATCTCTCGATCCACGTGATCGGCGATGTCGTGCGGCGGCTGACGCCGTTTTACGGGGCTGATTGTCCCGCTGCCGTCGTCTATCGCGCCTCGTGGCCGGAAGAGCAGGTCATTCACGGTACGCTCGCGACGATCGCTGCGAAGACAGCAGAGACGGCGCCCGAGCGGACGGCCCTCATCCTGGTCGGCGAAGCGTTAGGGCGCGACGACTTTCGCGAGAGCGCACTTTACAGCGTCGATTACCGCCGCCGGTTTCGGAGTGGCAATACCGAATGACCGAAGCTCGAATGTTACCGCCGGGTGTCATGATTGCCGCGCCGCGATCCGGGTCTGGCAAGACAACGATGACGCTCGGGCTACTGCGCGCCTTGAAGCGGCGCGGGCTCGCCGTGCAACCATTCAAGTGCGGACCGGACTATATCGATCCGGCTTTTCACGCGGCGGCTTCGGGCCGGCCTTCCTTCAACGTCGACAGTTGGGCGATGCGGTGGCCGGTCGCCAGCAAGCTTCTCGCCGACGCTTCGCATGGGTCGGATATTGTCGTTGTCGAAAGCCTGATGGGTCTCTTTGATGGCGTCTCGCAACGCGGCCACTGGGGTAACGGCGCCAGCGCCGACCTCGCCGCTGCAACGGGTTGGCCTGTCATTCTTGTGCTCGACGTCTCCGGCCAATCGCAGACAGCGGCAGCGACCGCTCGTGGCTTTCAAAACTTTCAAGACGGCGTAACGATCGCAGGCGTCATTCCCAATCGGGTCGGAAGCCAACGGCACGTGCGTTTTGCATCCGAAGCGCTCGAGGCGGCCGGACTTCCCGTCATCGGCGCACTGCCGCGCAACGCCCACCTCGAACTCCCCGAGCGGCATCTGGGTCTTGTCCAAGCTGAGGAGACGTCCGAACTCGACGATCGCCTGAACGCGCTTGCCGATTTCGTCGAGGCGAATGTCAATATCGACAGGATTTTGCAATTGGCTCAGCCGGGTTCGATTTCGAGCAGCGAAACGGCACGCGTTCGTCCGCCCGGACAACGCATCGCGCTCGCACGCGACGCAGCGTTCTCATTCGTCTATCCGCATCTGTTGGCAGCCTGGCGTTCGGCCGGCGCCGAAATCGTGCATTTTTCCCCGCTGGCCGACGAGGGACCCGATCCCGATGCCGACGTCCTCTGGTTGCCCGGCGGCTATCCTGAACTTCACGCAGGTCTTCTCGCCAATGCTCAGCGTTTCAAATCGGCGGTCAGGGAATTTGCTCAGTCGCGGCCGGTGCATGGCGAGTGCGGCGGCTACATGACGCTCGGAACCGGTCTCGTCGATGCCGAGGGTGGACGTCACGAGATGATCGGCCTTCTCGGCCTCGAGACATCGTTCGCGGTTCGGAAAATGAATCTCGGCTACCGCAAAGCCGAGCTAATTGAATCGTGCCCGCTCGGAATACCGGGCGATGTCTTGACGGGCCATGAATTCCATTACGCGAGCGTGCTGACCTCGCCCGACGCTCCGCTTTTCAGACTGCAGGACTCCGATGGCCGTCCACTTGCGCAGAATGGCGGCGCCAGTCGCGGTATGGTCACCGGGTCGTTTTTTCACCTTATTGACACGTAAGGCTGATTGCGAGTTGTTAACTTAAACCCATAGAAGACAGACTTATTTTTTGAAATTTCCAGATTTTACTGATGGCTATGGAACTTTTGAGCAATTGGCGCATTTGACTTTCGAACGTTCACAGGTCCGGGGAACTGGTGCAGAGCTTTACCGCCGGATCGACAGAAGGGGTCTACCGAATGGGCACCGGGAGTGTTCCAAAACGAGGGGATTCATCCGTTATGCAGACGCCGTTGCCGGTCGAGCTTCAAGGCCAGATCGGTCAGCGGCTGCGCGAAGCTTATAATGAGCTCGTCAGCGAACCCGTCCCCGATCGCTTCATTTTGCTTCTCCAGCAACTGAAGAAAACTGAAAATCAGGGTCAAGGAGGACAGTCGTGACGCAATGCGACCACGACCTTCAGACTCTCTTGATCGGCGCGGTGCCTAACCTGCGCGCGTTCGCGAACTCGCTTTGCGGCGACCCGACGCGCGCCGATGATCTCGTCCAGGATACCCTTGTCAAAGCCTGGACCAATCTTGCGAGCTTTGAAAAGGGCTCGAACCTCAAAGCTTGGCTATTCACGATCCTTCGCAACACTTATTTCTCTGAATTGCGCAAACGTCGCCGCGAAGTCGAAGACGCGGACGGCGCAATTGCGGAACGCGTATCCGTGCTGCCGGATCAGCAAATCCATATGGACGTCGTCGATTTCAAGAAAGCCTTCAACGTCTTGAGCGACGACCAGAAAGAGGTTTTGCTGTTGGTCGGCGCGGAAGGTTTTTCCTACGAGGAGGCTGCCGAGATCACCGGCGCGGCTGTCGGCACTGTCAAGAGCCGGGTCAATCGTGCAAGGGCTGCTTTGACGAAAGCGCTTGGTCTGGAGCCGGGCGAAAACCTCACCTCGACCTCAGATTTCGTCGGACTTGTTCGCGGCGGCCAGGCGGTCGTACGCGGCTGATTACCCGTACGCCGGCCGGACCAACAAACGCGGCGATCAGCGGATCTCAAGAGGCATGACGCCGAAGCGAGGCTCGCGTCGCGTCTTTTTAAGGGAGTTCCCCTTCAAGCCTTGTGCCACTAAATTAGATCACTCAGCTTACGAGGTACCCAATGTCGATCGCCGAATCCATTGCTCCCCATTTGCCGTATCTTCGCAGGTATGCGCGTTCATTGAGCGGCAGTCAGTCGTCCGGTGACAATTACGTGGCCGCGGTTCTCGAGGCCCTGATTGCGGATTCAAGTAGTTTCGACAAAACGATGTCGTCGCGCGCTGCTCTGTATCGTGCCTTCACGAAGGTCTGGAATTCAGTGGCCGTGAATCGCGTCGCCGAAGAGCCGCGCGAGCCGGACAAATCGGTGCCTGAGCGTCGACTCGAGTCGATTACGCCGTTGCCGCGGCAAGCATTCCTGCTCGTTTCGGTCGAGGGGTTCACGACGGCCGAGACCGCACAGATCCTCGACGTCACACCGGCGCACGTCACTGAACTTTTGCAGATGGCGGGTTCCGAAATCGCCGAGCAGCTTTCCGCCGATGTCCTGATCATCGAGGACGAGCCGCTGATCGCGATGGATCTCGAAGCCCTCGTTGTCGACATCGGCCATCGCGTGCAGGGCGTTGCCCGTACGCACAAGGAGGCGGTCGCGGAAGTCGCCAGGAAAGCCCCGTCGCTGGTGCTCGCCGACATTCATCTGGCGGACGGAAGCTCGGGTCTTGAGGCGGTGAACGAGATCCTCGAACAGATTAGCGTACCGGTCATCTTCATTACGTCGTTCCCTGAACGCCTATTGACGGGAACGAAGCCGGAGCCGGTCTTCCTGATTACGAAGCCATTCGAGCCTGCAGTCGTCAAGGCAATGATAAGCCAGTCGTTGTTCTTCGATTTGCGTTCCGGGAAGGCCGGACAGCGCGCAGCATAATCACAACCGACGAGATTAAGAGAGTAATTGGGCGCTGCTGAAAATGCTGCGCCTTATTTTTTTATGGGATCGTCGCGGCTGTAAATGACTTTGACGTGACCTCAAAAAGAGAAACGGCCGGAGATGTTCCGGCCGCTTCAGGGTAATCAATTTTCGATCAGCCTTAGATTGACGACAGCCAATCATCGACGTGTTTTCGGATCTGATCTTTGTTGTATCCGTAGCGCTCTTGCAGCTTGCCTTCGAGCTGATCGCGGCGGCCATTGATGACTTTGAGGTCGTCATCCGTCAGTTGGCCCCACTGCTCCTTAACCTTGCCCGCGAACTGCTTCCAGTTACCTTCAACGCGGTTCCAGTCCATTTTTATTGCTCCTTTTTTGAGTCATACTCGGCGAACGAAGTTGCCCACGAGAGCAATGACGAACAAAACGATCGCGACCCAGAACAGTAAGCGAGCACCTTCCATCGCCGTGCCGGCGACGCCGCCAAAGCCGAAGAGTGCCGCGACTAGTGCAACAACGAGGAAGACAATGGCATAGTGCAGAAGATTGCCCATGAACGTCGCTCCAATTTCAAAGTGATGGGAAAACGCCGCCCGCGGCGGGTTGTTCCGCAAGTTCCACGTTGGCACTGACAATTATGTGCGGAATTTCTCTCGCGCCATCAGCGCGCTAATTTCTCTCGCAGAACGCCATTCAATTGGGCACGTGGGAAATGAAAATGAGCCCGCGTCGCTCGGGGGGAAGCGTACGCGGGCTCTCAATAGCGCCGTACCCTGGGCCACGGGGGAGTGGGGAGGGAGTTCGGGTACGGTCACACAACAGTAACGCCAAGCGCTTGGGGGAGGTTCCCAAAAAAAGCGCACGGCCGGACCGCCCGGTGTCGCTATGCGCAAAAGCATAGGTGACGATCCCTTGTCTCTCGCATTGTACTTTCGTCGGAGACGAGTCCAACCCATTTAAATTTTACGAACTTGTATTCGGCTTTCTCGAAAAATCCCCGGAATACGGGCATTCATCGAAGCGGCGCTTTCGCACGCCGCGTTTATTGATCGGCCGCGCGACGTTTTGCGCCGCGTTTTTTAATTTTCCGCGTGAAATCATGCGTCAGATCCAGCTGATGGATCGATCGGCGGATCGGCGCTCCCCGCGCTACATTTCTCCTCCTTTCGTAAGCCGCCGATTTTCGAGATCGATCCGGTTTGTCCGGCAAAACACCGAGCCGGCTAACCATAATTCCCTCCTGCTCGCGCACTCTTGGTAGACCCTCAAGGGATCGGCGCGGTATCAAATGACATGGTACGAAAAGCGAAATCGTTCTAAACGGTCCTTCTTTCTCAACGGGCGGCGTCTGAGGACGTGGCGGAATTTCGATGCCATCAGTTTCATCAACCGCAACCCGGACGCTTGTCGTTTGGGTGGCCATCGCAACGCTCTCGGGTCTCGCCGCGATGCTGACCTGGCGGTGGACGGTGGCGACCGCGGATAACGCCACGCATACGCTACTCGTGCAGCAGCAGTTGGCGGGCTGGCTCAGTGCGGCGCAGGATCTTGAAAACGGCGAGCGTGGCTATCTCCTGACCAAGGACGAGAGCTACCTTAAGCCCTATCAATCGGCGAAAGAGGCGATCGATAAAATCCATGCAGACCTGAAGACGCTGGTTTCCGGCAATCACGAACAGTTGGCGGTGGTCGAATCCATTGCCGTAACAATGCACCAGCGGCTCGCAGTCATCGAGAAAGCCATCGCCGATTTTTCGAGCGGCAATACCAGCGCGTCGGCCCAGATTGCTGAGACGGCCGCCGGGTCGCAAGTCATGGACCGGCTTCGCGAACAGATCTCTACCGCCAGCGACCAGGAAGAGAAGCTGTTCAATAAACATATTAGTCAATTTCAGAACCAGAGTTTCTGGCTTCTCGTCGCGGTGCTTGCAACGCTCATTGCATCCGCGGCTTTGGCGATGGTGGCTTTACTCCGCGAAAGACAACGTACCGCTGCGCTCCAAACTTCGGCTCGGGCACTGGCCTCAACCAATCGCATGCTCGAGGAGCGGGTGAATGAGCGTACCGAGGAACTGGCCGTCGAGCGCGACCATGCCAAAGTGGAACGCGAGCGCGCTGAGGCGCTGCTGCGTGACGTTACACATCGTATCGGCAATACGCTGGCCTTGGTCGCCGGATTCATCAATCTGCACGTCCGGCATACCTCGGACCCGGTAGCCCTTAAGATTTTGACGGGCGCCCGCGAACGTGTGCATGCGATCGCCAGCGCGCAACGGCGCATCAATGTAACCAACGACCTCGATCTCGTTCGCATCGACACTCTCATTCCGGCCGTCATGGCCGATCTCGTCAGCGCGGCGAGCGAAGACCGGATCAAGCTCAGCGTCGACGTCCCCCCGTTTCTGGTGGCTGCGCAGGTCGCCACGTCATTGTGCGTGTTGGCGCAGGAGTTCGTGGTCAATTCACTGAAACATGCGTTTGACGATTACGAAACCGGCGAGATCCGCGTTTCGCTAAAGGTAATGAAACCCAAGGGCGCAGAACTTGTCGTCGAGGACGATGGCTCGGGCCTGCCCGATACCAGCAAAGAAGACGATGGACAGGACAAAGTGGAGGCGGAAGGCCTAGGCACAAAAATCGCAGCATTGCTGACACGTCAGTTCGCCGGCGAGATTTCGCATGAACCTGCGCGGGCACACGCCAACCGCCCCGGCACGCGCGTCATCGTTCGGCTGACGGAACTCGACCTGAGACCGGTAACAGAAGCTGGAGAAGACCCCGTGGCAGCTTTGGCTGGTTGATCCGAGAGGGTCCGCCGGCACCGACGGCCGGCAGATTACTGCTCGGGAACTACGTTCTGTGCGGCGGCGGCCGCGTACCGAGATTCTCGATAGGCCCCGTGAGAATCCAGGTGAAGCCATCGGCGTCGTCGGCGATATGGGAATTCACTTTCAACCCCTGCGTTGAAAACCGCTCGACAACCGCCATCCCATAGCCCTTGGGCACCGCCGGATCGTATCTCGGCCCGCCTATCTCATGCCACGAGATCATGATCGTCGCGTCGTCTGGAAATTCCCAGGTGAGGCGCACCTCGCCGCCGGCCGCCGACAGCGCACCGTGCTCGACGGCATTGAGCGTCAGCTCCGTCACGATCATCCCAAGCGTCTGCGCAGCTTCGGGCGTAACTAGAAATGAAGGGCCAGAGATCGTTACGCGGGAGGCGTCGGAACGAGCGACGGCCTCGACCTCGGCAAACGCCAAGGCGCCAAGGTCAACGCTTTGCCAGTCGGCCGCGACGATGAGATCCTGCGACGCCGCGAGCCCGGCAACGCGCAGGGTGAACTCTTTGAGATGCGATTTGACATCGACGGCTTCGCGAGCCGTGAGTCTCGCCATCGCCAGGATCAGCGCCAGCATGTTTTTGGAACGATGCGACACCTCGCGCAGCAGGGCGTCCGTTCTCGATAGGCTCTGCTTCTGATCGGTGATGTCGTAGGCTATTCCGATGAGTCCGATAATTTGTCCGTCCGCGTCCGTCATCGGGGCACCGCGCGTGGCGAACCAACGCTGTTCACCATCAAAACGCGTGACGCGGATGTCGATTGCAAGAGGCTGAGAACTGGATAGCGCGTTGCGCATCGCCTGCAGCAGTCTCCGGCGATCATGCGGTTCCACACGGGCAAGAACAGCTTTGGCCGTCGGCGGGCGTTCGCTGGTGGAAGCCTTAAGAAGATTTATAAAGGTCGAATCCCATCGAATGGAGCCGCTGCTGCGGTTCCACTGCCATGCGCCCATCCCACCGGCCCCGAGCGCCATGCGCAGGCGATTCTCAGCATCCGTCGGCTCTTGCCGGCGTCGATCGGGACTGTGGGAAGCAGCCGCCAGTGAATGCATCAGCATCCGGCGATCGTTGTCGAAAGTTCGAAATTGCGACGTCGATTCATAATTTTGTTCCAAAAGTTTCCGCGACAAAAATGTAGCCGCGGCGAGCGTCGCGACCGTGAATAAAGATGTAACAAGGAGAAAGATCATCCAGTTGCGTCGCGAGGCGGCATTTAAGGTCACAAGCGACGTCGTGGCGCTGATGCGCCAGCCGAATTGCGGCGTATTGGCGAACGCTTCGACGTCATAACCTGTACGCTCCGCAATGTTTGCGTCGTCGCCGGGCAGCGAACTTCGCCCGGCTCTCGCTAGTACTGTGCCGTTGGAATCGGCAACCGTCATCGTCAATGTGTCGGCAGAAGCAAAATCCGCAAGGATTTTGCTCAAGACCGACGATGGAATGTGAGCCTGCAACAGTACCGGGCCGGAACCATCCGCCGCCGCCGCAAGCCAGAGATTTATTCCTGCATCAGCCCCGTCAGCCGCATTGCGATAAGGCGTGATCTGCGGCGCATTGGTCGAAAGAGCGGTCGCCGCCGCTGCGCGCACCGCATCGTCGGGTTTTGCGAAGACCGGAGAGCACGCCTCCGCCGACGGCAGCAAATCGAGAGCCTCGTTTCGGGCACAAAAAGCAATGCCCGCCTTTCCGAATGCCGCCCGGGCACGCGCGTAAACGATGTCTCGGTCCTGCGCTGTCGTTAACGACACGGGCGGCAGAGCCCGTAGCGAACTTACGAATCCAAGCATTCCCATATCGATGGAGGATGCTGCGAGCGCGACACGGGCGTCCGCAGTTCTTTGCAAATCTGCGCGCTCGCGGGCATGGAGTTCGGACAGAAGCCAGGCGGCGAGACCAATGCAGGGGATCAAGATCAAAAGGAGCAGCGCGTGCGGGAGTAACGCAAGCGGCAGCCCCAAACGCTCGAGTGAGCGGTAGCTGCCGGGCGACTTAGGCCAAAATGCCCCCCGCTTTTTGCTATTCTTCACAATTCGCTACTTTTGTAATCCTCCAGCGGACCGCCAGAGACTGCCCCCTCGGTAAATGCGATCGTAGTTCCACAAGTTCCGCCCGCCGGCGTCTTTTGACGGCCAGCCCGGATCGCACCCCCGACGAAGATTGAGTCGCGGTTTCGATCCGGTTAATGCAGGGTGCCGGCAGGCCGCGGCCCATGGCAGTTTGCCACGATAGTGACACAAGGACGGACGAGTCATGGCGCCGGGGAAACTCGAAACCCGATGAAGAGATCGCGAACCCGTTCGAACCTGGTCTGGCTGACGCTGATAGCCTTCAGCGTCCAGCTTGCGGTCGCGGTTTTGCACCATCACGCCGACCGCGGTCTGGGTATCCAAGCCCGCGCCATAACGGCGGGCCTCTGTACCCCGCCGAGCCGGCATCCGTGCGTTCCGGTGCAGCATCATGGCGATCATGACGGCTGCGCGCTGTGCTGGGCAGCGGCCGTGGCTGCGACGTCTCTGACGCCGTCCGCCCCTATACTTCCGCTGCCGTCTAAGGTCGTGAGCGCGCGCCTCGTCATTTTCGAAAGCGTGCCGGCGAGACGCCTCCATCGCCACAATTTCCAGGCCCGCGGACCTCCGATCATCGCTGCTTAAGCGTTGTCGCTTGAGTTTCGCCTGGGCTCGTCCCCGCGCGTTTTTCTTCGTCAACGCCTCATTCATGACAGCGACGCTCGATCGGCGCGCGTCTCCTCGCCTTTCCAGTCCGGTTCTATTGCCGCGCCTGCAAGCGAGGATCAGTGCAGCAACCGTCATTCCACTCGGAGAAAAAAATGTTGAAGATATTTACCGGCCTCGTTTCCGCAGCCTTCATTCTGGCTTCTCCGGCTCTCGCCGAAGAAGCTCAGCACCGTCAGCTCGGCCCGCACGTTCATGGCCAGGGTACGCTCGACATCGCCGTCGAAGGCAAGAAAATAGAAATGGAGCTTGTCGCTCCCGGCATGGACATCGTCGGCTTCGAGCACGTCGCCTCGACGGACGAGCAGAAGGCGGCAGTCGAAAAAGCTAAGGCAAAACTGACCGACGTGCTGAGTGTTTTTAAGCTGCCCGCCGTCGCCAAGTGCAAGGCTGAAACGTCTAACGTTGAGAACCGCAAGGAGGTGCATCACGACGGCGATGAGGATCATGACGAAGACGAGAAAGAGGGTCATGCCCAGCATTCGGAATTCCACGCCACGTACACGATCACTTGCGAAGCGCCCGAAAATGTCACTGGGCTCGAAACCATCTACTTCGCGAATTTTGCAGGCGCGCAACTGCTGAACGTCAACGTGACGACGTCCAAAGGTCAGACCCAAGCGCAGATGACACGCGATAAGCCGAAGCTTGATCTGACAGGGGTGATGTAGCTCGATGACCGATCTTATGACCGCTCCGGTCGGATCACGGGGGGAGGGCGTTTGCCCTCCCGACGCCGTCGCGTTCACGAACGTGCGGTACACGTGGCCGGGGCCTTCGCCGTTTGCGCTTTCGGTCGCGAGTTTCGCCTTGGCACGGGGCGAGAAGCTTTTGCTGCTCGGACCATCGGGCAGCGGCAAGAGCACGTTTCTCAGTCTGCTTGCTGGAATCGTCGCGCCGGATCGCGGACGGATCGACGTGCTTGGAACCGATATGGCGGAGCTGAGTGGCGCCGCGCGCGATCGCTTTCGTGTCGAGCACTTCGGCATCATCTTCCAGATGTTCAATCTGCTTCCCTACGCCTCGTTGGTCGACAACGTTCTGCTGCCGCTGCGCTTCTCGCGGACGCGGCGTGACCGTACGCTGGCCGAAGGCTCGCTCGACGCTGTCGCCGCGCGATTGCTGCAGGCACTCGGACTCGATCGTACGGTGATCGACGCCGTAAGAGCCGCAAGCTTGAGCGTTGGCCAGCAGCAACGCGTTGCCGCCGCTCGCGCACTGATCGGCGCCCCGCAGATCATCGTCGCCGACGAGCCGACGTCGGCACTCGACCGCAACACCGAGGGCGCGTTTCTGAAGCTCCTCTTTGCGCAGAGCACCGCCGCTGGCGCGAGCGTCATCATGGTCAGCCACGACGAAGGGTTGGCAACGTACTTCGACCGCGTTGTACGGCTCGACGACATTGCGGTTGCAACGAGAGGTGCACGCCGATGATGATCGTCCGGCTGGCGCTGCAATCGCTATTCAACCGCTGGGTGACGGCGCTCTTGACCGTGCTCGCCATCGCCTTCAGCGTCATGCTGCTGCTTGGCGTCGAAAAAGTCCGCACTGGCGCCCGGCAAAGTTTCGCCGACACGATCTCTGGTACCGATCTGATCGTCGGCGCCCGCAGCGGCAGTCTCAATCTGCTGCTCTATTCCGTATTTCGCATTGGCAACGCCACGAACAACGTCACGTGGAAAAGCTATCAGGACATCGCCAAGCGGCCCGAGGTTTCCTGGATCGTGCCGCTTTCACTCGGCGATAGCCATCACGGCTTCCGCGTGCTCGGCACGAATACGGATTACTTCACACACTATAAGTTCCGCCACGGACAAAGCATGCAGTTCGCATCGGGCGGGCCGTTCGCCGATCTATTCGACGCGGTGATCGGGGCCGACGTTGCGACGGCACTCGGCTACAAGGTCGGCGACAAAATCATTGTCGCGCACGGCGTCGGTTCGATCTCATTCATCAAGCACGAGGACAAGCCGTTCCGCGTTTCGGGCATCCTCGAAAAAACCGGCACGCCCGTCGATCGCACCGTGCATGTCAGCCTCAAAGCGATCGAGGCGATCCACATAGATTGGCAGAACGGCGCACCTATTCCGGGCCAAAGCATCTCGGCGGACGAGGTGCGGAAGATGGATTTGACGCCGACGGCGATCACGGCGGCGATGGTCGGCCTCAAGTCGAAGCTCGCAACGTTCAAGATCCAGCGCGCCATCAACAATTACCAGGAGGAGCCGTTGTCGGCGATCATGCCGGGCGTGGCGCTGCAAGAACTTTGGGGGCTCATAAGCACCGCGGAAACGGCGCTCTCCGCCGTCTCGGCTATGGTCGTCGTCACGGCGCTGCTAGGCATGGTGACGATGATCTTGACGACGCTGAACGAACGCCGGCGCGAGATGGCCATTCTGCGATCAGTCGGCGCGACGCCCGCAACGGTGCTTGGTCTTCTCGCAGCGGAAGGCGGACTGCTGACGCTCGCGGGCGTGATCGCCGGGACGATCTTCCTTTACGCCGGACTCTATCTGGCGCGGCCGTACATCGATCACACCTACGGCTTGAGCCTCGCGATCGATCCACCGCGCGCCGATGAATGGATCAAGCTGGCGATGATCGTCGCCGCGGGATTCATCGCGGGTCTGCTACCGGCTATCAGAGCTTATCGACTGTCGCTGGCTGACGGCATGACCGTCAGAACGTGAATGTAGAAATTCCAGGAGGCGAAAATGGCATCGAAATGCGCGAAACTGCTGGGAGGCGTGCTGCCTTTCTTGCTGGCAGCGGGCGCCTCATCGGCGTTTGCGGCCGACGCGCCTCGGCAACTCAATTGGGCGGATCTCGTTCCGAAAAACGTCGTGGCCGCGCCGCTCAAATCCAAGAGCTTCTTCGGTGGCTCGACCCCGATGCCGGATGGCGGTCCGCCACCGCCGCCGCTTGTGGAAGGGAAGTTCATGTCGGTCAAGCGGCGTCAGCCCGGCAGTGATAAGCCACCGGCCGTCGTTTCAGAACTCGACGGACAGAAAGTTTCGATCGGCGGCTATGTCGTGCCGCTCGACTTCGATTCAACGACAGTAAAGGAGTTCTTGCTCGTGCCGTTCGTCGGCGCCTGCATCCACGTGCCGCCGCCGCCGGCAAACCAGATCATCTACGTTAAAGCTGATAAGGGCTTTGAAGTCGGCGGCGTTTTCGACCCAGTGACCGTGATCGGCAAAATAAAAACCACCGTTGCCTTCACCGGCCTTGCCGATGCGGGTTACACGATCGAGGCCGATAACATCGAGCTTCTGAAAAAGTAAGCGGCGTTTTTCACAATTCTCCTGAGCTCGGCGGTTCCTCTGCTCGAGTCAGCGGAAGCGTCCGCGCGCCCTGCGAACCATCTGCCAGAGACAATATAGCCACGACGCTATGACGCGCTTGCTACAATATAGCCACGTAACTATAACGAGCGAAGTTGTTGCTATAGCAGAGGCACGAGATGCGGCCGAGAAAGGGGGGGGCGATAAAAGGCGTAAAAACACTGAAAAATCAATAAGATAAATCAAAAAAATCAACTTCGTATCGGGGGGTTTGAAGGTAATGCAACGGGTTTCTGGTATTAGAAAACTTTGGCTGCTTGGCGCAACCGCGGCGCTCATCGCAGGCGGGGCAATGCCGGCTGCAGCTGCTGATCTTGGTGGCGACTGCTGCACCGATCTCGAGGACCGCATCGCAGAGCTGGAGGCGACGGCGGCGCGTAAAGGCAGTCGCAAAGTCAGCCTGATGATTTCCGGATGGGTGAACGAACAGATCGCTTTGTGGGACGACGGTACGGAGCGCAACGCTTACATCGGCACGAGCCCGGTTCAACAGTCGCGGTTCAAGTTCCTTGGCCAAGCCAAGATCGATAAGGACTGGTCCGCGGGTTATCTTCTCGAAATCGGCGTCAATGGTTATCCGGGCGGACAATGGGATCAGGCGGGGCCGAGCAGCACGAGCGCAAAAACCCCTAGCAATGGTTTGACCGTCCGCAGAAGCAGCTGGTTCTTGAAGAATTCAAAATGGGGCAGGGTCTTGGTCGGGCAAGACGCCATGACAACCTATCACCTCTTGGCCGAATCCGACGCGACGATGACGCGCAAGATCTATCACGATGAGGGCGCGCCGGACTTCCAGGCGAAATTCTTCGTCCGCGATAAATCAGGTAATTTCGTCAACGCTGGCGGCAATCTGCGTTGGAGCGACGTCATGCGCGGTTACAACAACTCGACGCCGGGCAACGGCGGTCGCCGCAATATTGTTCGCTACGACTCGCCGGCGGTTATGGGCTTCACGGCTAGCGCGTCGTGGGGAGAAGATGACGTTTGGGATACGACTCTCGCCTACGTCGGCGGCTTCGGCGACTTCACGGTCAACGGTAGAGCCGGTTACGGCCACTCGACCGATGGAGCGTCGACCCCTTGTCACACCGTGCCTACCACCGGCGACGATGCGGCGGACTGCGATTGGTGGGGCGTGTCGGGCTTCGTTCAACACAACCCGACAGGCATTTTCGTACTTGCCAGCTACGGCGAGCAGAATGACAACGCGCGCGCCGAAGCAGCTCTCCAGCCCGGTCTCGTCGATAAAACCGACACGACGTGGTTTGTGCAGGCAGGCATCGAGCACAAATGGCTGTCGCTCGGCAAAACGAACTTCTTCGGACAGTATCGTCACGACGACGCAGGTTCTGACCTCACCGCAGGAGGTGCGTTGCGGACCCAGGAAGGAAACGTCGATTTCTGGACCGTGGGGGCGATACAACATCTCGAAGCCGCTGATGCGATGCTTTACGTGATCTATCAGCATGCAGACGGCGATGTCGTTGCAAACGTCACCAATAGTGGCCTTGCGAATGTTGAATTTGACACGCTTCAGCAGGTTGTCGCCGGCATGAGAATCGCCTTCTGATTATCACTAGAGATATCTGACCTCCCGTCGGATCTTTCGCGAGAAGGGCGGCATTCGTGCCCTCCTTCTCGCGCTTTGCGGTTTGCAACGCGGCGCAATGCACGCGACATGCCGCGATTGGCTATCAATCCGATCGTGACTTCAACTCGCGGAACCATTTAAGACTGTCGTACGTCGACGTCCGCGGTGTGTACTCGCAGGCAACCCAGCCTTCGTATCCGATGCGGTCGAGATGATCGAAAATAAATGGGAAATTGATTTCCCCGGTGCCGGGCTCGTGGCGTCCCGGCGTGTCCGCAATCTGCAGGTGCGCGATGTGCTTCAGATACTTGCTTATCGTCGGCGCGAGATCGCCCTCCATGATCTGCATGTGATAGACGTCGTATTGCAGCCGTAGATTTGGCGCTCCGACGCTTTCTATGATGTCGGCCGCCTTCGCCGTCGTGTTGAGAAAGTACGTTGGAATGTCGCGCGTGTTGATAGGCTCGATCAGCAGCGTCAGGCCTTCGTCGGCGAGCGCCTGCGCTGCAAAGCTCAAGTTGTCGAGATATGTCTTGCGCAAGGTGCGGTGCTCGGCGCCGACTGGCGCGGTTCCCGCCAGGCAGTGAAGTTGCGTGCAGCCAAGCGCTTTCGCATAGCGGATCGCTCGGGCTACGCCTTCGCGAAACTCCCGGACGGTATTCGGATAGATCGCGATGCCCCGCTCGCCCACCGCCCAATTGCCGGCCGGCATATTGAAAAGAACCTGGCGCAGTCCATTCGCCTTCAGCCGGGCGGCGAGATCTTCAGCCTCGTAGTCGTAAGGAAAGAGAAATTCGACTCCTTCGAAGCCGGCCGACGCTGCGGCTTCGAATCGGTCGAGGAACGGCAGTTCCGTGAATAGCATCGACAGGTTGGCCGCGAATTTCGGCATCGAGATGCTTTCGCTAAATACGTGTTGATTGTATCAGGAGTCGGCTCGTGCAAGGCGCGCGGCGCGGAGCCGCGCGAAGTCATCGCCCGCGTGATAGGACGAACGCGTCAGCGGCGACGCCGAGACGAGCAAAAAGCCCTTTCCGCGCGCCGTCTGTGCGTAGGCTTCGAATTCGTCGGGAGGCACATAGCGATCGATCTCGGCATGCTTCCGCGTCGGTTGCAGATATTGACCGATGGTCAGGAAATCGACGTCCGCCGATCTGAGATCATCCATCACTTGCAGCACGTCCTCGCGCGTTTCACCGAGCCCGACCATGATGCCGGATTTCGTGAAGACCTGCGGATCGATTTCCTTGGCGCGCTGCAAGAGGCGAAGTGAATGGAAGTACCGCGCCCCCGGTCTGATCTTCAAATACAAGCCGGGTACCGTTTCGAGATTGTGATTGAACACGTCCGGGCGCGCCGCGATAACGGTCTCAAGCGCCCCATCCTTGCGCAGAAAATCGGGCGTCAGAACCTCGATCGTTGTCATTGGCGAAGAGGCGCGGATAGCACGGATCGTCTCGGCGAAGTGGCGAGCCCCGCCATCGGCAAGGTCGTCACGATCGACCGACGTCACGACGACGTGCTCTAGAGCCAGACGTGCTACTGCATCAGCGACGCGTTGCGGCTCCCCGGCGTCGAGCGGACCGGGTCGTCCGGTCGCGACGTTGCAAAAAGCGCAGGCACGCGTGCAGATGCTGCCCATGATCATCATCGTCGCGTGCCGCTTTTGCCAGCATTCGCCGATGTTCGGACACGCCGCTTCTTCGCAGACGGTATGAAGACGATGCTCGCGAACGATGTCGCGCGTTTGGACGTATCCGGGCGAGCCTGGGGCGCGCACACGCAGCCAGCCGGGCTTCGGCAGCAGCGGCGAGTCCGGTCTCGACGCCTTTTCGGGATGCCGGAGCCGCGGCTTCGGATCATTTGTATCGAGCAGGGTGATCACAATTGGCTCGGATGAGAAAGCTTCGGCCCATACTAGCCTTGATTGGGGCCTCTTTGCACCCCGTTGATGAGAGGCCGTTGGCCGCCAAAAAACAAAACGGGCGGCCCGAAGCCGCCCGCTCATTCCATATTGGCAGTTCGCCAGAGTTCTATTGCACTTCCGCGCTCGCCTTTTGAACTGAAGCGCCGGATGACCCCGACACCTTTGTTGCTTTCGGAGCCGACGACGGCATAGCGTCAGTCGATTTTTCCGTTGCCGATGTCTTGGCTGCTGCTGGCGTAGATGATGCCTTCTTTTCCGTCGACGGCGTGCCGGATGCCGGTGTCTTTTTCACCGTCGCAGCGCTCGTGTACTTCTTTTTCGCCAGCGTCTGATCCTGCGCCGCGGCCGGTGCCGGATCGTCCTGCCAGAAGAAGAGGCCGCCGAGACTTCCGTCGCTGACCCTGCGGTTCGTACGTGCCGGCGCGTTACCGCTCTCTTCCGGCGAACTGCTGGCAGCTGAAGACGAATAGGAATTCCCGGCTGTCACTTTCGTCGAAAAATGTTGCCAAGTGACCGTCACGCGCATGCCAATCGGCACGCGCGGGTAGAGGTCCAGTACGTCGTTATTAGTCATGCGAATGCAGCCGTGCGAAACCGCTTGCCCAATCGTCCACGGCGCGTCGGTTCCGTGAATGCGGTAGGCGCTTGAGCCCAGATACATGGCGCGTATGCCAAGCGGGTTCATTGGGTGGCCGCCCGGCACCCAACGCGGCAGGCGCGGGTTTTGGCGCACCATATCAGGCGTTGGTGTCCAGGACGGATTGATGCGTTTGTTGGAAACGAACGTCACACCTTGCCAGCGGGCTTCGCCCATCGGTACCGCCACCGGATAGGTGATGGCCTCGCCTTGTCTCGTGATCAGGTAGAGCCGGCGGTCGGAGAACGACACGATGATCTGACCGGGTTTGTATTGCGGGTCGAAGGATACAGTCGCGCGTCCGCCGCCAAACTCAGCGCTACCGCCCCAGAGAAAGTCGACCAGGTCTTCGGCCATCGCAGGTTGCGTCGATGCGAGCCCGCTGATGACTGTAAGGGCGGCAATGGCAACTCCACTGAAGTAGCGCGTCAGGGTCATCGGGGGGATGCTCCATTTAGTGGACAAAAATATCGAGGCCAGGAAGATGGCGTCATCCTGTGCGGCGAAAGGTGAAGACTGGGTATAAATCAGTGTCATTTTCGCAGGCAGAGCAGGGAAGCCACACTGCGGTTATGTTTACGTTCGGAGGGGCTGATTTCCTTCGCCCTTTTCAAATTTTTGCTCGCCGTGTTGCCATTCGATGACGCACTGCAACAGCCGCCCAAGTGTCGGGAGGTCTTGACGAACGCCGTCAGAAGATTTAGAACAAAATAGGAACATTTGATCCCTCCGCCGCGTTGCACGGGCCTAAACGGCTTCCTTAATCCTGAGGTTCCTTGTGACCCCGAGAGCTCCAGTCGCCGCATCGGATTTCGCCTCGGAATTTACCCCCGTAAAAGCTGACGCTCCGATTTGGCCCGTACCCTCGCCCGTACCCTCGATTGGGAGGCCGGCTGCGTCCGTGAAAGCCGCCGTGATCACGGGGCTCCGCTCGCGCATTCTGAGCCTGGAGCGGCATGCCTCGCGCCGAGACCCGTCTTCGCAGCCCGATGATGCCGGGACATCGTCTCGCCGGTGGAGTTGGGAGCTTGGCTGTCCGTCATTCGATGAGTTGCTGCCGAGGGGCCTCGAAACGAATTCGGTTCACGAAATCAAAGGAACGCCCTCCGCCCTTGGCGGCGCCTCTGCCGGGGATTGGATGGCGGCAATCGGCTTTGCGGCGCGTCTGGCGGTGCGCCGGCTCGATGCGCTTTCCGAGATGCGAGCCCCCGATGCCGCGTCTCGGGGTGCCCCACCTCGGGCGGCTCGCCCTTGGGTGCTGTGGTGCTGGCCAAAGGCGCTTGCCGGCGAATTCGGCGCGCCGTCGGCGGCAGGCCTCGCGCATCTCGGTCTCGACCCTTCGCGGCTGCTCATCATCGAGACGGCGCGTGCAAGCGAGGCTTTGAACGCACTTGAAGAAAGCCTCAAGGCTTCGAGCCTCGCCGTCGTCATCGGCGTGCTCAACGAAATCGAGCTGACACCGGCGCGCCGCCTCAGCCTTGCGGCTGGGGAAACGGCAACACCCTGCCTTCTCATCACGCATCCGTCGTCGGAACCTGTCGGCGCAACGGCGACGCGCTGGCGTGTGGCGCGCATGCCAAGTGCGGAGCACCGCTTCGATCCTCGTGCCCCGGGCGCGGCGCGCGTCTCGGCCACCCTCGAGCGCTGCCGCGCCAGGCCCGCAAGCGCTGCCTGGCCTTCCCTGCTTCTGGAGTGGTGTGATGAAACGCGTCGTTTCGGTTTGGCTTCCGGCGTGGCCGATCTCCCGTCTCAAACGCGCGGAACCGCAAGCGGTACCGTCGCGGCAACCGTTCGCACTTGTTGAAAGCGGCGTTCATGGCTTGGCGATCACCGCCGTCAATGGCGCGGCAGCGCGAGCCGGGATTGAGCCCGGCACGGCCCTCAGCGACGCGCGTGCGGCGCATCCCACTCTCGTTTCGCGCGCCGCCGAACCCGAAAACGACCGCATCGCCCTTTTGAAGCTGGCGCGTTGGGCTGGGCGCTATGGTCCGAACCGGCACGTCGACGGCGGCGACGGATTGTGGATCGACATCACCGGCGTCGCGCACCTCTTCGGTGGCGAAGAAAATTTGCTCGATGACGTGACGCGGCGGCTCTCATCTTTCGGCGTTGCAGTTCAGGCCGGGCTCGCCGATACGCTCGGCGCCGCGCATGGCCTCGCCCGCTTCGGCTGTCCGCCAAATGCCGCATGGTCGCTGGCACCTGCGGATCGCACGCGCGAGGCGATCGGCTCTCTGCCCGTCGAAGCGTTGCGCCTCGATGCGCCGCGCGTGCTGCTCCTGAAGCGCTTGGGCCTCAGGCGCATCGGCCAACTCTACGACATTCCGCGCGATAGTTTGGCGCGCCGGTTTCGTTCTTCCGACATCGCTGCAGCCGTGCTTGTGCGGCTCGATCAGATGCTTGGGCTGGCGGATGAGCCGCGCCGGCCGATGCAACCGCCGCCAGTTCTCTCCGTTGCTCGCGCTTTCGCCGAGCCGTTGATTTCTTCGGAAGCCTTGGAGGGGATTGCTGCCGAACTCGCAGCCGAGCTTGCTGCCGCGCTCGCCGCCAAGGATCTCGGTGCGCGCACTGTTCGTCTCACCTTTTATCGCGCCGACGGCACGGCCGGAACGGCAACCGCCGCGATGAGCACGCCCTGCCGCGAGGCGGCGCACATGATGGCGCTGCTCAAAGAAAAGTTTGCTGGCATAGACGCGGGCTTCGGCATCGATCTCTTACGGCTCGACGCGGTGCGGGTCGCAAAGCGCAATGCCATGCAAAATGGATTTGCCGAACCGGCAAGCACGCTTGGTGGCGATCCGGCAGCGCTCGTCGATCGCCTTGCCAACCGCTTCGGCAGCGATGCCATCACGATGCTGCGGCCGCGGGGCAGCCACATCCCGGAACGCGCTGAGACGCGCAGGCCGGCGATTGAAACTTTGACGGCGGCAAGCTCCTCACGCCTCGCCTACGCGCCGCCATGGCCTTACCCGAAAGGCCCGCCGAGGCCCGCTTTCGTACTGGCGCGACCCGAGCCGATCGAGGTGATCGCGGAAGTTCCCGACGGGCCGCCTGCCCGCTTCATCTGGCGGCGCGTCGAGCGGCGCGTGGCGCGCGCCGAAGGCCCCGAGCGGATCGCGCCTGAGTGGTGGCGCACGCTTTACCTCGACGAAGATCAGAAACGGCCGCGCCCGCGCGACTACTACAGGGTCGAGGATCACGATGGCGCGGCGTACTGGGTGTTTCGTCATGGGCTCTACGGCGGGGAAGAAGAAAGCGCACCACCGTCATGGTTCGTGCATGGGCTTTTCGCGTGAGGAGTATGAAAGGCATCATGCCGAAAGCCGGAAACCACCAAGCTAGGCGACGGTCGCCGGGCTACGCCGAGCTTCAGGTCACGACGAATTTTTCATTTCTGCGCGGTGCCTCTCATGCCGAGGACCTAGTCGCGCAGGCGAAGGTGCTTGGGCTGTCGGCTATTGCGGTGACAGACCACAACACGCTTGCCGGCGTCGTGCGCGCTCACGTTGCTGCGAAGGGCACCGAGAAAGACGAGGGGCTTCGGCTCGTGATCGGTACCCGCCTCGATCTCGAAGATGCACCCAGCCTGCTCGTCTATCCGAAGGACCGCGCCGCTTATGGCCGTCTCTGCCGTTTGCTTTCGCTCGGCCAAGGCAGGGCGGATAAAGGCAAATGCATTTTACGTCTCGCCGACGTCGCCGCTCACGCCGAAGGCCAAATCTTCATCGCGCTGCCGCCCGGCGATTGGGATTGGCATGAGGTGCAATCTGGAACATCCCCGCGGTCCGAATCTCGAAGCGCGCAAATCCTGCAATTTGAGTCAGCACGCAGTCGCACTATCCAGGGCGAGGGGAGGCCGCTTGTTGTCGAATGTGTTTCGGCCCCTCACCCCAACCCTCTCCCCACACGCGCGGAGAGGGAGAAGCTGGAATCATCGCTCGTCCGGATGAAAGCCGCGCTCGGCGATGCGCCGCTTTATCTCGCCGCGTCGCACACCTATCGCGGCGATGATCGCGCACGCATCGGGGCGCTGGCCGCCCTGGGCGAGCGATGCGGCACGTCGATCGTTGCGACGAATGACGTGCTCTACCATTCAGCCGACCGCCGTCCCCTGCAGGACGTCATGACGTGCATTCGAGAAAAAACGACGCTCGCTCAGGCGGGACTTCGGCTCGAAACCAACGCCGAGCGGCACCTGAAACCGCCGGCCGAGATGGCGCGCCTGTTCAAGGGTCACGAAGCGGCACTGGCGCGGACACTCGAGATCGTCGAAGCCTGCCGTTTCTCGCTCGATGAACTCGTCTACGAATACCCCGATGAGCCGGTGCCACCAGGCAAGTCTCCGCAGCAGCATCTGGCAGCGCTGACCTGGGAAGGCGCTGCCCGCCATTTCCCCGATGGTCTCCCCGATAAAGTTCACGGGGCCATCGAAAAGGAGCTGGCCCTCATCAACGATCTCGAATTCGCCCCGTACTTCCTGACCGTTCACGACATCGTCGCCTATGCCCGCTCGCTCGGCATCCTGTGCCAGGGGCGTGGCTCGGCTGCGAACTCCGTCGTCTGTTATTGCCTCAATATCACGGCGGTGAACCCGACCGAGGTCGACCTGCTGTTCGAGCGCTTCATCTCGGAAGCGCGCCGCGAACCGCCCGACATCGACGTCGATTTCGAGCACGAGCGCCGCGAGGAGGTCATCCAGTACATCTATGCGCGCTACGGCCGCCATCGCGCCGGGCTCACCGCGACGGTGATTTCATACCGCGCGCGTTCGGCCGTGCGTGACGTCGGCAAAGCATTCGGGCTTTCGGAAGATACGGTCACGGCGCTTTCCGGCATGGTATGGGGCACACACTCGGGCGGCGAGCTTCCGGAAAGGCACATCCGCGAAGCTGGCCTCGATCCAGCGGATCCGACGCTCGCGGCCGTCATCGAACTTTCTCAAGAGCTGATGGGCTTTCCGCGCCACCTGTCGCAGCATGTCGGTGGCTTCGTGCTGACGCGCGGACCTCTGATCGAGGTCGTGCCGGTCGGCAACGCGGCGATGGCGGATCGTACCTTCATCGAGTGGGACAAGGATGATATCGCGGCGCTCGGACTTCTGAAAATCGACGTGCTCGCCCTCGGCATGCTGACCTGCATCCGCAAGGCGTTCGAGCTTATCGAGAAGCATCATGGTCTGTCGCTGACACTCGCCAAAGTGCCGCGTGATGACCGCCCCACCTATGACATGTTGTGCCGCGCCGATTCAATCGGCGTGTTCCAGGTCGAAAGCCGGGCGCAGATGAACATGCTGCCGCGCCTGAAACCACGATGTTTTTATGATCTCGTCATCGAGGTCGCGATCGTGCGCCCCGGTCCTATCCAGGGCGACATGGTGCACCCCTATCTTCGCCGTCGCGATGGAATAGAGGCCGAAATCTATCCATCGCCCGCGCCTGAGCATGGACCTGCGAATGAATTGAAAGAGATTCTCAGCAAGACCAAAGGCGTGCCGCTGTTTCAGGAACAGGCAATGCGTATCGCGATGGTGGCGGCAAAGTTTTCGGATCGCGAGGTGAATGAGCTTCGCAAGGCGATGGCAACGTTCCGGCGGGTCGGCACGATCGGGCTACTCGAAGAGAAGATGGTCTCGCGCATGGTGGCGCGCGGCTATGATCCGGAATTCGCGGCGCGCTGCTTTTCTCAGATCAAGGGCTTCGGCGAGTACGGTTTTCCCGAGAGCCACGCGGCGAGCTTCGCGCATCTCGTCTACGTCTCGTCGTGGATCAAGTGTCACTTTCCGGCGGCGTTCGCAGCCGCGCTGTTGAATTCGCAGCCGATGGGATTCTACGCGCCTGCGCAAATCGTCCGCGATGCCCGCGAGCATGGCGTCGAGGTGCGCGGCGTGGATGTGAATTTTTCCGAATGGGATTCGACGTTGGAAGATAGAGCGAAAGAAGGTGTATCACGCGAAAGCGCTCCGGCGCTCCGGCTGGGGTTGCGTCAGATCGATGAACTCACGGAAGCAGAGGCAAAAAAGATCGGCCCAATCAAAAATCTCGCGACCGGCGCCGGCGTAAACGTCTCTACGCTCGAAAAGCTCGCTGCCGCCGATGCGTTTCGCTCACTGGGGCTGGATCGGCGCCAGGCGCTGTGGCAGGTGAAGGCGCTTGCCAATGCGCCGCCGCTGCCACTCTTTTCCTGGAGCAAGACGCGCGAAACAGGCGATGAAGCGGACGTGCGGCTGCCCGAGATGGCGCTCTCCGAGCACGTCGTCAATGATTACCAGACGCTGAGGCTGTCGCTCAAAGCCCATCCGATGGTGTTCTTACGTGAAGACTTTCGCAAGGCGCGCGTGCTCTCGTGCGAAGATGTGCGGAGTGTCAAAGACGGGGCGCGCGTCGCCTTCGCCGGTGTCGTTCTGGTGCGGCAGCGGCCGGGCTCGGCCAAGGGCGTCGTGTTCATGACGATCGAGGACGAGACGGGCATCGCGAACGCCGTCGTCTGGCCGAAAACGCTCGAACGCTTCCGCAAGGTCGTGATGACGGCGCGGCTTATCTTGATCGAAGGCCGCATCCAGAGACACGAGGATATCATCCATATCGTGTCGGCGAAGCTCATAGACAGAAGCGATTGGCTCCTACGTCTTTCCGAATGGGCGGCCGATATGAAAGTGCCGTTCGCAAATGCCGATGAAGTGCTGCACCCTGATCCCGGTTCTGCGCATCCCAGCAGAGACGTCGACAGGCACATTCATCCGCGCTTTTCGCGCGAGCCGAAGCCGCATCATCCGCGCAACATTCGCGTCATTCCGAGGTCACGTGACTTCCACTAGTCCGCAAACGCAAAAACGGCGTCACCGCACGCGCGATGACGCCGTTCTACGTAGTCAAGATCGCGTTATTATTTGCACGCCAACTGCGACGAGTGGCATTCGGTCACAAAGGTTCCCGGCGCATCACAGTGCGTGCGGACCGGCCCCTTCGGAGTAAGACCTTTACCTTCGATGATGTTGGTCAATCCGTGCGTCGACATGATGACCGCGAGATCGTGTGTTAGTCCGTCGCCCAACGCTCCTACTCTAACGCAGTGGCCGCCGGCCTGAGCCGACACCGAAAACGCACAGATAAGAGCCGCCGTGGCGACCAAGCCAAGTTTCAATGAACGCATGTGCCCCTCCTAGGAACTGAGATCTTTCTCCCCGGCTGGAAACAGTCGAGAGCCCAAGCATTGAACAATCGAGAGTCGGGTAGCGGGGGGCACACTACCTCGCGAGGGTGTCATGAGACGTGTTGGAATTGCCACAATTGAGGGTGATTCAGCCCACTGTTCTCATACAAATTGGTAGCAATCGAGATTGCTCGACACGGACAAATCCGCTTCGACCGTCACGCCTGCTCAGGTCAGTGCTGAAGAGCGACGCATCAGAGCTGCCATGACAAGTGTCGCCATTGCGACGAGCTGGAACACCGCGCCCGTTGCGTGCGAATATTCCCAATTCCTACGCAACGTTTCCCAGTCGTCCGGGACGGCCGTCCAATTGTTCGTCGCGACATTTGCCGGATAGGTGAAGGTCCAGAACACGGCCTGCGCGGCAACAAGGCTGACCAATGCAGCAATCGCCAATAGACGTACCTGCCGATCATGGCGCGCGAGAACGATGACGGCGATGATTGAAACGAGCTGGATCGCAAGCACGTAACCGAATAGGTCCCAGCCTCGATAGATGCCCTGGACCGTGAAGTAAGCGTCACGCTCCAAGCCGATCTTGTTCGGAAGCGCCAAGAGATGGGCCAGGGCGCCACTGAGTGCGACAGCCGTACTCATCAGGGCAGCAAAAAAAACCGCGTCGCATCGGGTACATCGAAGCATGCCGAAAAAACCGCGGTCTCAAACGATCGTTCCGGCCGCAAGGATCGAAAAATCTGACGGTCAGGCTGGCTTAGTGTTTCACCGCAACGGACGTCGGCAAACCTTCCGCGCCGATGTAGACCACAAACAATCGCATCATACCGCTACCGGTATTCTTGCCGTTGTGTGGAATATTGATCGCCTCGGCGAGCGATTGCCCCTCTTTGTACGTGCGCTTGCCTTTGTCGCCGTAATCGACCGTCAGCTCGCCTTCAAGAACCAGGCCGGTGAGCGGAACCCCGTGCGTGTGCCAGCCCGTTTCCGTTCCCGGTGCCATCGTGACGATTCCAGTGGTCAACTTCGCCGGCGCGCCCGTCGGATAGACGATAGGTTCGTCCATTATTGTCTTGCCCGTCGAAAGCAGCGGCATGAAGCGCGGCGGCGGCGCGAGCGCAAATGCCGCCGCGGCACCGAGCACGAAGAGCGCGATTGCGCCTATGCCAATACGGAAACGGCTTTTGAACTGAGGCATGTATGTCTCCTAGTTGCTTTGAAGCGCCGCTGATACGTTATCTTGCTTCGCCAGCCATCATAGTTATGTGCAACCGTACCTGTGGAGCCCAGATGAGCCTGCGATTTTTTCTTACCCTGACTCTCTCGTTGCTCGCGACATCCGTCGTTGCGCAAGAAGTCCGGCCGCCGCCCGAAGCTGCCTCAGGCGTTGAGAGTAAATCTCTCGTCATTGCGCAGCGTCACATGGTCGTCGCTGCGGAGTCCGAGGCGGCAGAAGCGGGACGAGAAATTTTGCGGCAAGGCGGATCGGCCGTCGACGCGGCAATTGCGACCGAACTCGTGCTTGGCTTGGTCGAGCCGCAGTCGTCCGGTCTCGGCGGCGGCGCCTTTCTCGTCCTATGGGACGCCAAAACCCGCGCCGTGAAAACTTTCGACGGCCGCGAAACGGCACCGGCGGCGGCAAAGCCCGATCGCTTCCTGCGAGACGGCACGCCGATGGCATTCGAGGACGCCGTACACTCTGGCTTGAGCGTCGGCGTGCCCGGCCTCGTCCGGATGCTGCAGGCCGCGCATGACAGATATGGCAAATTGCCGTGGACTGCGCTGTTCGCGCCTGCGATCAAGCTCGCCGAATACGGATTTACCGTTTCGCCACGCCTTAGCGTTCTCTTGAGCAAGGCTCGGCCTCTGAATTTTGCCCCGGCGGCGCGGGCATATTTCTTTGATCGAAGCGGCAATCCGCGCATGGCCGGTAGCCTGCTCAAAAATCCGGAGTACGCGGCAACATTGAGAACGCTCGCCGATAAGGGTGCTGCCGCTTTCTACGACGGGACGATTGCGAACGCGATCGTCGAAGCCGGCAGCGCAGCGCCGATCGCTCAGAGTGACATGACGGTCGCCGACATCGCCGCTTACGCCGCCAAGGAGCGTGATCCCGTTTGCGTCAGCTATCGTACCCGCAACATTTGCGGCATGGGCCCGCCATCGTCAGGCGCCATCACGATCGGCGCCACGTTGAAGCTGATCGAGCCGTTTCCTCAAGTCCAGGGCCCGCAAGCGCGGATGACCCCGCCGGCGATGCACATTATTGCCGAGGCTGAGAAGCTCAGCTTTGCCGACCGCAACCGCTACATCGCCGACCCCGACCAGATCGCCGTTCCTTCGGGCCTGCTCGATGATGGGTACCTCGCCGATCGACGACGGCTGATCGATCCGGCGAAGGCGATGCCGAAGCCCGAGCCGGGACTGCCGCCTCGGCTTGCCAAGAAGACGTTCGGAAGAGACGCCACGAACGAGGTGCCGGGCACAACGCACATGTCAATCATCGACGACGAGGGCAACGTCGTGTCGATGACCGCATCCATCGAGAGCGCGTTTGGCTCGCATTTGTGGGCGGCAGGCTTTCTCCTCAACAACGAGCTGACCGACTTTTCGTTTGCGCCGGTCGATGCGAACGGCACCGCAATCGCCAATGCCGTCGCCGGTGGCAAGCGGCCACGCAGCTCGATGGCGCCGACGATCGTGCTTGATAGCCAGGGAAATCCCGAGATCGTCACCGGATCGCCGGGCGGCTCGCAAATCATCCTCTACGTCGTCAAATCGCTGGTCGCGACGCTGGACTGGAGGCTCGATGCTCAGAAAGCCGCGGCACTACCGAACTTCGGCAGCGAAGGCGGCGCTTTCGAAATCGAATATTCTCCCGACACCCTGTCGCTCGGCTTCGAAATGACCTCCTACGGCCATGCCGTTACCCGTGAGGTCATGACGTCGGGCATAAATACCATCGTACGGCGCGACGGCCATCTCGAAGGCGGGGCAGACCCGCGCCGCGAGGGTGTCGCCGTTGGCGATTGAGATTCGATTGAGATTAGAGGCACCGCGCAACCAGACAGAGGCCGCTTCGTGAGCAAGAAGTCTATCGTCGTCGTTGGTGCCGGTATTCTCGGCCTCTGGCAAGCTTACGTGCTGGCGCGCGCCGGAAATCGCGTTCGACTCGTTGAGGAAAGTACCGAGCCCTTCGCGCGCAGCTCGAGCCGCTGGGCGGCGGCGATGATCGCGCCGGAGTGCGAAGCGGAAGGTGCGCCGCCAATCGTGCGCGATCTCGGCCACGAAGGTCTGGCATTGTGGCGCGCCATGTATCCGGGCTTGGTTGCCAATGGAACTCTTGTCGTGGCGCCGGCGCGAGACGCGGCTGACCTCGCAAGGTTTGCGCGCATGACCGACCAGCACGAAATTGCCGATGCGGCGCGCATTGCGGCGCTCGAGCCCGATCTCTCTGGACGCTTCGAGCGAGGCCTCTACTATTCCGGCGAAGCCCACGTCGACGCCATCAAGGCGATGAACTGGCTGCTGACTGAAATTCGCGCGCTGGGCGTCGAAGTCGATCTCGGCCAGACCTGGCAACCGCGCGGCGAAGATGTGACGATCGACTGCCGGGGCATCGGTTCCAAGGCCAACCTGCCTTCGCTTCGCGGCGTTCGCGGCGAGCGTATCTTAATTCAATCGCGCGATGTCACGCTGTCGCGGCCGATACGGCTGCTGCATCCGCGTCAGCCAATCTACGTCGTGCCGCATAGCGAAGGACGTTTCGTCGTTGGTGCAAGCGTCATCGAACGCGAGGACGATGGCCCGATCACGTTGAAGTCGGCGCTCGATCTTCTGGGTTCCGCCTACGCACTGCATCCGGCATTCGGCGAAGCGTCGATCTTGGACATCGGTGCAGGCATCAGGCCGTCATTTCCCGACAACGTTCCGCGCATCATCGTCGAGGACGATGGACGCATGATCCGCGTTAACGGCGCCTACCGGCACGGCTTTCTGCTGGCGCCGGTGCTGGCGAAAGCG
>Ga0207678_10000111_pt1 | contig 67188 bp, 62 predicted proteins | sample KBSC63metaG_FD_184319 | JGI IMG/M metagenome (GOLD analysis project Ga0207678, IMG submission 184319) | Corn rhizosphere microbial communities from Kellogg Biological Station, Michigan, USA - KBS C6-3 metaG (SPAdes) (version 2) | ecosystem: Host-associated > Plants > Roots > Rhizosphere > Soil ... | reverse complement strand
TAGCATGAGCAGGTTCCTTGCGGCAGGGAAGAAGGCGGCCGCCACAATTCATCATGGCTGAAACCCCCCGCTGGCGCGAGCGGTGCGGTAATACGTCCTTTCTGCAATTCGGGATTTCCTCGACGAACGCGCGTTGTGCGCCAAATCCGCCCTGGGCTAGAACGCTGGGTCAGTTAGCTAACGGGAGGCCAAGACCGGCCCATGAACATCCATTTTCACCGCGCCACACCTGGCGGTATCGCCGACGAGGCCGCACTCGAACAATTCCAGAAGCAGTGGGCGACCTACCAAAAGCTCGTCGATGCGGACGCGCTTTCCCACAAGGAGGTCGGGACGGTGCTTCACGACACGCTCAAGGCCATCCATCTGCCATTCGCTTTCCTCGACATCGCTGGCGGCGATGCTGGCCAAATTAAGCACGCCCTCGCCGGCACCGAGGTTAACCACTATCAGGGCATCGATCTGTCAGAGCCCGCGCTCGAACTCGGCGCCAAGAACCTGAAGTGCGTACCCTTCGCCGTCGAGCTCGACCATCGCGATTTCGTCGAGGCTCTGGAGGGGCGGCCCGAGCCCGCCGATGCGGCGTGGTGCGGGCTTTCCATCCACCACCTCTCCACCGAGGGCAAGCTTGAGCTGCTCGCCGCTATCCATGGTTCGACCAGCAAGATGGTGATGATCTATGAGCCGACACTCGCCGACGGCGAGGACCGCGAGGGTTATCTCGCGCGCTTCAGGCGCGTGAACCGACCTGCCTGGCCATTCTTGACCAAGGACGAGTTGGATCAGATCGATCACCACGTCACCACCTGCGACTTTCCCGAAAGCCCAGCCACTTGGCTCGACATCGGCCGCAAGGCCAGGCTTCTCGGCAGCCAATCAGGTTTTCAGCGATCCCACTGGCTTCTACAGCGTCTAGCGCTACGACCACTAAGGCCGCCTATTCCACGATCATCGCTGTCAGTGTCTCGAGGCGATCGGCCTCCGCCGCAGGCTTGTCCCAGCGGATGCGGTGAATGCGCGGGAAGCGCATGGCAACCCCGGATTTGTGTCGCGTCGAGCGGTGCACCGAGTCGAACGCGACCTCGAACACGAGCTTCGGCTCGACCTGGCGCACGGGACCGAAGCTCTCGACAGTATGGTTGCGCACCCAACGGTCGAGCTGCTTCAGCTCTTCGTCGGTGAAGCCAAAATAGGATTTGCCGACCGGCACCAGTTCCGGCTCGCCGCCGTCGCCGTTCCGCCAGGCGCCGAAAGTATAGTCGGAATAATAGGACGAGCGCTTGCCGCTGCCGCGCTGAGCATACATCAGCACGGCATCGAGGGTGAGCGGCGCCCGCTTCCACTTGAACCAGTGGCCCTTCGGACGCCCCGCAATGTAGGGACTGTCGCGGCGCTTCAGCATCAGTCCTTCGATGCCAGTCTCACGCGCGCCGGCCCACAGCTTTTCCAGCTCGGAAATCGAGCCGAAGTCGATGATGCCGGAAACGTCCGTCCGCGGCGGTCCTTTTGCAGCGTGCCACGCTTCGAGCCGAGCACGTCGCTCGATGAACGGAAGCGCGCGAAGATCCTCACAGCCCTCGAACAGCATGTCGTAGAGGCGAATATGGGCGGGATGGGACTTCAACATGGTCGGCGTCACGCTTTTGCGGCCGAGCCTTTGCTGGAGATCGTTGAATGGCGCGACTTCGCCGTCACGCACCACCAGCAACTCGCCATCGAGCACCGCACCTTCCGGAATACTCTCGACCACATCGGGAAAGGAGCTAGAGATGTCATCGCCGGTGCGCGAGAACAGCCGCTTCTCGCCGCCTTGATGAACCGCCTGCACGCGGATACCGTCCCATTTCCATTCGGCCATGAAGTCTTTGGGATCGATCAGGGCAAGCTCCTTGTCCTCGATTTGGTGAGAGAGCATCAGCGGCTTAAACGTTGCCCGCGTGCCAATCTCGGGGCGCGGGGCCGTGCCGGACAGCCAGGCGAACAGCTCGCGGTAGGGCGGAGCGACGCAGTGCCAGACCTCTTCGATCTCGGAGAGCGGCTTGTCCGACCACTCGGCAAGCGCGGTCTTGGCTAGCCGACCGGAGACGCCGACCCTCAGCTCGCCGGTCATAAGCTTGATCAGGGCCCAGCGCCCAGTCGCATCGAGATGATCGAGCCAGTTGGCAAGCAAGCCGGGCACCTCCATCGCCAGCGCCGATTGCAAGGTCTCGACTACGGCGGCAAGCCGCGGCGGCTCCTGTCTGGGGGCCTTGGCCGGCCAGATCAGCGCGATAGTCTCAGCGGTGTCGCCGACATAGTCGCGCGAGAGATCGAACAGCACTGGATCGACTCTCGGCACCAGCAGATCGCTCAAGATGCGCCGAAGCGGCAACCTGAAGAACAGGCCGTCGGTCAAGGCGGCCAGCGCATAACCCCGATCTGGATCAGGCGTCGTGGCGAAATAATCGGCGAGCAGCCGAAGCTTGTCATTGCGCGACGGCGTATAAGCGAGCCGGTCGAGAAGCTCCGCGAAGGGCTTCATTCGTCCTCCTCCTCGCGGCCGACCAGCGCAAGCGCCCGGCCCCTGCGTCCCGTCGATTGAATGTGGTGCAGCAGAGCGTCCTCGCGGCCATGCGTGACCCATACTTCCTCCGCGCCCGTCTCCGCGATTGTCGCGGTCAACTCGTTCCAGTCGGCATGGTCCGAGATCACCAATGGGAGCTCGATGCGCTGCTGGCGCGCTCTGGCGCGGACCCGCATCCAGCCCGAGGCGAACGCAGTAACCGGATCGGGAAGCCTCCGGGACCAACGGTCAGCGATCGCGGTCGGCGGGGCGAGCACAATCTCGCCTTTCATCTCGTCTCGCGCAGTGCCCGTGGCCGGCTTCAGCTCCCCGAGCCGCACACCGAAACTTTCATACAAGTTGCAGCAGGCTTGCAGTGCGCCATGCAGATAGATCGGGCGCTCATAGCCAGCTTCGCGCAGCACGGCGATCAGGCGCTGGCATTTGCCGAGATTGTAGACGCCGATCACGTGCGCCCGCTCGGGGAAGTGTGCCCGCGATCTCAAGAGTTTCGCGACCTCCTCGCGCGCGTCGCCGTGCTGGAACACCGGCAGACCGAAGGTGGCCTCGGTGATGAAGAGATGGCAGTGAAGAACCTCGAAGCCGAGGCAGGTGGGATCCGTGCTTCTCTTGTAATCTCCCGACACGACGACCCGCGCACCCTTCCATTCGATCAATACCTGAGCGCTGCCGAGCACATGGCCGGCAGGCATGAGCGTCACCGTCACGTCTCCGACCTGAAGCGGCTCGCCGTAAGTGGCAATCTGGGTACCCCGCGTCCCAACTGTCCCGAGCCGCGTCTTCATCACCGCAAGCGTTTCGGCGGTGGCGAGGACATGCTCATGTCCCGGCCGCGCGTGGTCGGAATGGCCATGAGTAATGACGGCGCGCTTGGTCCCGCCATAGGGATCGATATGAAAGCCGCCGGGCCGGCAATAGAGGCCCTTTGGGTCCACGGTCAGCCAAGAGCTGAATTGATCAGGTCTCATTGCGGACCTTTTGTGTGGAACAAATCACGGTTTTTACTACCTATACTTGAATTGCTGCGAGTTGCACGACACACGGTTGCTAAACCCTGATGGAATTCCCGCAAAAGATGCAACATCGTCGACCCGATGTGGCGGCGAGTGTTCGCCATGTGGGGGCATTCCAAGAAGCGTATTTCGGCTGGGCTGCGCCTAAGCGGAGCGGGAGGGCTTTCGTTCCTTTGCCTCTGCCTTTTCGGAGGCTCGGCGTTAGCCGAATTCGAGTCGCCGAAGAGTGAGTACTTCACCGGCTTTGAGGCGAGCGACAACTACGCTAGCGGCTATGTGGGCGCGGGCTATGCGCTAGGCAAGGCAGGGCTCTATGAGCCTGGCTTCCGGCTCCGCGCGGTGGGTGCGTATGGGCGCTACCATTATGACGGCGCGCTGCTGACTGACCACGGTTACGTGCCGACGACGTTCGATGGGGAGGACGCGTTCCTCTCGGCGCTTGCAGGATACCAGTTCCGCACCGGGCGTCTCATCACCAAGCTGTTTGCCGGCATCGAGGCCGAGGACCAGCATATCGTACCGCACGATCCCAACAACTCGGTGCAGGGCAGCGCGCTGGGTTTGAGATTGCAACAGGAGACTTGGCTCGACATCTCGCCCCGGTTCTACCTGTCAGCTGACGCGTCCTACGGCACCGCCTTCCAGGAATATTGCGCGCTCTCGCGGCTCGGCTTCCGCGCGACGCATCGCTTCGCGCTCGGCCTGGAAGGCGGCGCGCTCGGCAACGAGGAGTACGACGCTGGCCGCGCCGGCGGCTTTCTGCGACTCAATTTCCGCGCAGCCGAATTCACGCTCTCAGGCGGGTTCACCGGCAACTATCTCGAGGATGACCCGAGCGGCTACGTCGCTCTCGGTATTTATCGGTCGTTCTGAGGCTTTGGGAGAGGTCAGGCTTTGCCAGATTGCACTGCCGGCCCCGCTCCGGCAGTGCTTGGCCTCGTCTCGGCTTGCGGTGACATAGACCTCACACGGCTCGGCACGGCAAGCATCGCCCTCTCTGGTCGTGCATCCTGTGTAAGAGGGATGTCCACGGGTGGTTCCCCAAGGACTCCCTCCAACGATGAGCATGACATGAAGACGACAGACAAAGCAAACGAGAGTTCTCGCTTACCCGCATTTTCTTTTCGCTGCTGTGAAGGCGCTGGAGCGCATGCGACAAAGCGCAACACAGAGTGCGCGAGTTGCGACTAACCGACTTGCAGCGATGCATTCAGGGGTGCTGGCGAGCGACGAATCCCATTCGCGAGATTCTATCGCACTATCAATCCGATATGGTCAGCACCTGCGAGCCGAATAAACGAGAAGACCCTGACGGCCGCCGTTAGCGCGGTGCAGCTGCCTTTTGCGACCGCCAGGTGTCGTGTGCTGCAGGAGGAATCGCACGACATTTCTGTGGCACTCGGGCGACAGCGCAAGTCCCTCGCGACGGTGATATTTTTGCGACGGCTTCGCGTCTACGGGGCAGCTTGGGACGTGCTTGGGCGCGCGCCCTTGCCTTTAGCAGCTTCGGCTTCTCGCGGTTTGTCGGCTTCTGGAGGAGGCGGTGGCGGCTTCCATTCCTGGAAGCGCTTGGCAAGCTCGCCGTGCTGGTTCCACCAGGCCTCATCGAAGCGCAGCGCTTTTTTGAAATTGTCAGGTGACGTCGGCAGGAAGTCCTTCATCTCCACCGCGATCACCGGATGCTTGCCAACAAGCGTGATTGCCGATTTCCGCATCGGGCCATAGGCGATCAGTTGAGCCTGGGCCGCGAGCCTTGCAGGATCCGTGGCGAAAGTGATGAAGCGCTTGGCACCGTCCTTGTTCTTCGCACCTTTGGGAATGGCCCATAGATCGAGATCGTAGATCTGACCGTCCCATAGAATTCCAAGTCTCTGCCGATCACCGACGACAGCGCGGAAAATCCGGCCGCTATAGCCCGCAGCCATGGAGACTTTCTTCTCAAGCAGCCAGCTGATCGGGTCCTGTGCGTTGTCCCACCACAGAACGTTGTCTTTAATCTTGTCGAGAGCCTTGAAGGCGCGATCCACCCCCTCGGGCGTAGCAAGCTGGTTGTAAACCTCGGCAGGGTCGACGCCGTCGGCGAGCAGCGCTAGCTCGAGGGTGTAGCGGGGGCCGTTTGGCAGCGCCCGTTTGCCGGGGAACCGCTTGATATCGAGCAGATCTCCAATCTGCGACGGCTGAGCTTTGGTGAACGCTTGGCGGTCGAATGCGATGGCCTCGGACCACGCAACGCTCGCGATACCACACGAGGAAATACCGCCGGAGAGGAAATCCTGGCCCGCACTCTGGCCATCAGGCGCGGCCCCGAGGCTCGAAGCCTCGATCGGCTCGAGCAGACCGTCATTGCAGAGAACGCCGAGTGTCCCGTTGGAAACGTCAACGACATCGACCTCGGTATCCGTGCCGTCGATCATCTCTTTAATCTTGGTGAGCGAGCCGTCATAGATCTCGGTCGAGACCGTGGTTCCGGTCTCCTTCGCGAATGGCTCGAAATACGCAGTCTCCTGCGATTGACCGTAAGCGCCTCCCCAGGTCGCGATATTGAGCGTGGTGCCGCTCCCGCTCAAAGTCGCGGTATCCTCGGCGACCGAGCCTGTGCCCGGCGAGAGGCTCATGGCAAGAGCCGCCGCGAGCCCGCAATGCCGTCCGAGCGCCCAAGCTCTGGAAAACATCGCGCGAATCTGGCGCTTGGCTTGCGGCGGTATTGTCGTGTTCTCAGTCACAGGCTTTCCCGTGAAGCATCAGCGCGGCGAAACCTGGGTCGCCATCGGATTCGTCTGTGTCGATCCCTCGCCGAGGGTTGGCCGGTCTGCTCTTCGGATCATCGGCTGCGACAAGGACCCACGTATTGAGACTCGCGGCGGGGCCTCTGTGCTGAGCTGCGAAGCCTTCAACGGCGTTGCGCGACTGGCGACAAACAAATTCCAATCCAGCGTCTGTTGCGCCAAATCGACCTCACCGGATCCGGATATTAGCCCGCGGCGTGTTTGCATGCTGAACATTTGGCACCAAATATGGCCGGTACCGAGGCGGCAATCGGCCCTCAAGGAATCGAATAACGTCTGATTGTTACGGCTCCAGCCTTCGCCGTCGAGGGGTGCCGCCGAGGTAAGAAGGCGAGAGAAATCGATCGGTACCGCTCCGTTCTGCGCATCCACCCTCAGCGTGCCCGAAAGCCCGTGAATGAGCTCGTCATAATCGCTGCCATAGGTCGAGATTTCAGCCTTGAGTCCGCCGGTACCCTTGAACGGCACTCCAAGCACGGGCTGTTCCAGGCAACCATCGATGGTCATGCCGGAAACGTTGCCGACGAGTGAGGCGTTGGCAGCGTCTTGCGACATGTCGATGCCAAACCGACCCGAGGCCGAGCCCCCGCACAGCTCGAGCTCGCCGATTTCGCCGGCAAGCACACCGTCTTTGGCACTGATGGTGAATCCGCCCCGTCCGAGTTTGATGGCGGTAGCAGCAATTTCGCCGGCCGAAATACGCAAATCGGCGTCGAGATACTTCACGAGTGCCTGATTGAAGATCGGGTTCGTTGCGGCCGTCACGTCGGAAATTTTTCCGTCCCCGAAATAGGAATCGATATCGAGGCGGTCGAAGGCAAGCGTTCCCTCAACGCGCGGCCGCGCACCGGGCGTGATGGCGAGAAGCCCAACGGCACTATTGCCATCGAGCGTGAAAGAGCCATCGTCGAAGGTCAGCGCGGTTCCATTCCAATGAGCGCTGCCATTTGCCGTCAGTACCTTAGGGCTCTGTCCCGTAGGCAGCGGGATGCCGGCCCAGAGCAGGAATTCCCGCGCGTTGGGGATGCCGGCTTGCACGTCCCCGTCGATTTCCAGCCCGTTGGCGAACGATGCAGTACCGCTGACTCTGGCGCTGATCGGCGTGGAGGTAAGGGTCAGATTGATCGGCAGGCTTGACCCACTCGCTGTATCGGAAGGCGCGCCGCTATCGAGAGCGAAGCGCACGGTTTTATTTCTGAGCAGGAAGGAGCCGAAGCTCGACATGGCTCCGCTGCCCGAGCTTGCATCGAACCTTGCATCGACCTTGGTGATGGTCTCGACTCCCGCGGCGGTCGGCAATTTGATCGTGCCATCGCGCAGGCGAAGAATTCCGACCGGGGCGCCACCGAGCAGATTGGCGACGACCGCCTGCGATTGCTCGGCGGTCGAGGCTGTGGGCGATGTCCAGTCTTTGAGCGTGATTTCGGCGTGGGTAAGCCGCAAGGCATCGATGCAGATCACCCCACGCAGCAGATCGGCGAGATCAAGCGTGATCTTGGCGTCCTTCGCAGTGACGGATTGCACCAGTGGAAGCCGCGAGGCGTTGCTGACTTCGAACCCGCTTTTGATCGAAACGTCTGGGAAGTAGTGGACGCGCAAGGGTCCAACCAATTTGACTTCGCCGCCGGTCCAGTCAGCCAAGGCTTGAGTTACGCGCTCGATAAGCCGAGCCGAGCCGCCGATCAGCCGAGGCAAGATTGCAAGACCGATTATGAGGAAGGCGCCGATGCCGATAAGAAGCCATTTCCAAGGGAGCTGGCGAGGCTTCATGCCGACCTTTCCCACCCGTTCGGCGTGGCCTAAGCCAAGGCCTCGCCATTCTTTGTTGGCCATTAGAAGTGCCTTTCTAGCCCGATTGTGCCGAGATAGCGAGCCCAACACACGCATTTTCCTGGCTTATCTCCCGGCGGGGAACGCCCATTCCAGGCCCCCTTCAACTGCGGCAGAACGGCTCATCCAGGCTCCCGGACGGCTTCCCGCGATGATGCCATGCAAGACTAATACTGGCGCCAAGCTGACCAACACTATGGTGAGCGCTGACAATCCCGCTTCCTCGTAGCGGTAAAGCGAGACCAACGTGAAGACTTGCGTTGCGAGCGTATCGAAATTGAAGGGTCTGAGCAGGAGCGTAGCGGGCAGCTCTTTCATGGAATCGACAAAAACAAGAAGAGCAGCGGCCCCCAGCGCGGGTCTCAGCATCGGTAGATGAACCTTGAACAGCATCTCGCTCACTGAGGACCCGAGGGTCCGTGCCGCTGCATCAATGTTGCGGGAGATCTTGCTCAAACCTGCCTCAACCGCGCCGAGTGATGCCGCGAGAAAACGGATCGTGTAGGCGAGCACGATGGCGAATGCGGTGCCTGACAAGAGCAGGCCCGTCGAGAGTTCGAACAGCGATCGCATCAGCCCATCGATGATGTTATCGAGCCCGGCAAGAGGAATGAGGAGCCCGATCGCGAGTACCGTGCCAGGCATCGCATAGCTAATCGCGGGAAGGACTGCGAGCGCGTCTGCCTGCGCGCGTAAGCGAGCACCACGGCGAAGCCGATAGCAAGAATCGCGGCTGAGGCCGCGAGCAGGAGACTATTGAGTGCGGCGTCCCAGAACTCGGGCGCGAGCCCTGCCGTCACGTGGGCTAACGCATCATGCGCTAGGACGGAGGCGGGCAGCACGAAACCGAGCAGCACGGGAAGCGCGCAAATCCCCATCGCGAGAAGCCCTTTGCAGCCTGCGAGGACCTCCTCTGGCAGATCGCGGTATTTACCGGTCGTGTGGTGATAGCGATGCCGGGCGCGTAGCGCCCGCTCGATCAGGAGCAGGACAAACACGAAGAGCAGCATCACGCAGGCGATCTGGGCGGCTCCCGCAAGGCTGTTGCGATCGAGCCATGTATCGTAGATCGCGACCGTCAAAGTTCTCACACCGAGGAATTCGACGGCGCCGATGTCATTTAGCGTCTCCATCAGTGCAAGCGCCACGCCTGCGGCAAGCGCTGGCCTGGCCAGTGGTCTGGGAGGCGGTCCGGCCAACGTACGGCTCACCTCGAGCACGCAGACCGACTGCGCGACGAAACTTGCCCGCGCGGTGATGTACACATAGGGATAGAGCACGGCGCTCATCACGAAGATCGCGCCGCGTAGGCTCCTGATGTCTGGGAACCAGTAACTGCGCGCGTTTTGCCAGCCGAACAGCTCGCGCAAGCTTGTCTGCACGATGCCGGAATAATCGAGCAGCTCGAGATAGGAATAGGCGATGATGTAGGTCGGGACGGCAAGGGGCAGCAGAAGCAGCCATTGCAAGACTCTGCGTCCCGGGAAACGGTACATGGTGACGAGCCAAGCCGTGCCGGTACCGATCAGGAGGCTGAGGACTCCGACGCCGGCCGTCAGCCCGAGCGTGCGGCGCAACGCACCCGGAAGCACGTTGGCGACGAGATGTGGCCAGGTATCGCCGCTCGACCGAAACGCGATAAAGGTCAGGGCAATGATAGGCAGGAGGACAATCAGCGAGATGATGAACGCCGCAGCCGACCAGGCGAGATTGCCACTCTCTGCGAGGCGCGCGATCCGCCTGCGGAAGACGGCGCCACTCAGGCGCTTTACCCCATCCTCAGCGCCGTTCAGTGCGACCGTCACCGCCTCCCTTGCACCGGTCGACCCTCAATGCTGCGACCGCTTCCGTCGATAAGCGCTGATCCGCCTCCTGGAGGACATCGGCAAAAGCATTGGCGGAGCAGATCACAGGTTCGACCAGGTCAGAGCCGGTGAGCGCCAGCGCGCAAGCGCGCATCACCGGACAGCGATGATGCTGCGAGGCGGCGATCAGTGAGATCGCAATGCACTCATCGGCACAAAAGCCTGGGCAGCCAAACGGGTAATATTCGATCTTGCGAGAGGCCGTGGCGCGCAGGGCTCTCACCCAGCAGGCAAGCTCGGTCACGGCTCGTTTCGCCCGTTCGGTGCCGAGCGCACGGGCATATTCGTTCCAGCCGTTCTCCCAGCAGGAAATGTCGCCGGTGTCATAGCCGGCGAGCCAGCACCTGAAGCCGACGCCGACCAGCCACTCGGCACCGCTCCGTGGCGGAACATAGGCGCGCCCCGGTCCCCTGCTGGACACCTGCTTATCGATTCTCTTGCGAAAGCTCATCGTTGTCCCCTCATGAGCTAGGTCCATCGTCGAACCCGACCTTGTCGACGAGCTCGCTTGCCTTTTTGCGCAAGCCGGCGATCTCGTTGAGCGAGATCGGGTCCGGTTTGAAATCGCCCCATGATTGAACCAGCTTCGACCAAGGAATGCCGTCCTTCACCGGATACTCATTGTTGACATCCGCATACATTTCCTGCCCCTTGTCGGAGGCGAGGAATTCAAGAAGTTTGATCGCGTTGTCCTTGTGCGGCGCGTATTTCGCCACCACCGCGCCCGAGATGTTCACATGCGTGCCGCGGTCGTTCGTGTTGGGGAACAGCATGTTGACCGAGTTCGCCCATTCCTTCTGCTCGGGCTCCTTATCGTTCTTTAGCATCGCGCCCATGTAGTAGGTGTTGCCGATGGCGAGATCGCATTCGCCGGCGTAGACCCCCTTCACTTGCAGGCGATCGTCGCCCGCGGGCTTGCGCGCGAGATTGGCCTTCATCCCCTTCAGCCACTCCTCGGTCCATTGCTCGCCGTGATGGGCGATCATCGAAGCGATCAGCGCGACGTTGTAGACATGCTGGCCCGAGCGCACGCAGATCTTGCCGTGCCATTTCGGATCCGCGAGTTCCTCATAGGTGATCGAGTCCTGCTTCACCCGCTCCTTGGATGCATAGACAACGCGGGCGCGGCGGGTGAGCCCGATCCATTCCCCGTCGGTCGCGCGATAGGCGGGCGGGATTGCCTTTTCGATAACCGCGGACTGGATTGGCTGAGGGATGTCCGCGTCTGTCGCTTGCGTGAGATTGCCCACATCGACGGTGAGCAGCACATCGGACGGGCTGTTGCGCCCCTCTGCCTGGATGCGCTCGATCAAGCCTTTCTCGGCATAAATCACATTGACCTTGATGCCAGTCTTGGCAGTGAATTCCTTGAGCAGAGGGTCGATCAGATAAGGCTGGCGATAGGAGTAGATGTTCACCTCGCCAGGAGCTTCTGCCTTGGCGTTTGATGCAGCAAACAGGGGAACAAAGAGCGCAAGCGCAACAGCGCGCGCGAAAGAGACTGGCATCACTTCCTCCAATGGCCGGGGTTCAAGGCCCCGGTATCGGACTTGAACATGCCTCAAGGCCCGAGCCCTGAGAGCGCATTTCTCCGCTTAATGCCTCGAATTCGCGGGTGTCAACAAGAATATCCTAATGAAATCAACCTTAGAAGCCTTCTAATCTTCTCTCGCGCAGGAAAAATTTCTGGCGCCAAAGTATAACTAAGAGTTTCGGTAAGAGCACGCCAGACATGACTTGAACATTGCTCAGAAATCTAAGGTTTAGATGTAAATAATCGATCGGCCGGGAAGATCACGTCGGCCGACGTGCCGCGTCCCGGCTCGCTCGCCAGGACGAGCCGCGCTCGATTTGCGTCGACGAGCGCCTTGGTCACGGGAAGGCCGAGGCCCGTCCCGGACTGTTTGCGCGGCGCCGTGTCGAGCTGATTGAAGGGCTGCATGGCGAAGGTGATCTCGTCCTTGCTCATGCCGACGCCATTGTCGCTCACGCGCAAGCGAAATTCGCCGTCGATCATCGAGCCTGACACGATCACCTGCCCACCCTCCTTGGTGAACTTGATCGCATTGGTGAGGAGATTGAGCAGAATCTGTTTGAGCCGCCGCGGATCGGCGACCACCTCTGGAAGATCCGGCGCAAGCGAAGTCCTGAGCACGATGCGCGCACGCTTCGCAAGCGGCTGCAAACTCGCGACACAATCCTCGACGAGCTCCGGCACGTCGACAGCAGTGAAGTTCAACTCGAACTTTCCCGCCTCCAACTTCGAGATGTCGAGGAGGTCGTTGAGAAGCGACAGAGCATAGAGACCGCTCTGATGGATGTCCTCGACGTAACCCTTGTAGCGCTGATTGCCGATCGGGCCGAGCCGCTCGCCAAGCATCAGCTCAGCAAAGCCGATGATGGAGTTGAGCGGAGTGCGCACCTCGTGACTCACTTTGGCGAGGAACTCGAGCCGCCGAGCCGCGGCGCTTGCGGCAGCATCAGGCTTCTCCTCCTTCGGGGCCTCCTCGTTGTCGAGGATCGTCTGATCGATGAGACGAAGCAGCGTAATGTCCTCTGCCTCGTCCAGCGAGCTAAGCGCGAAAGCAACTCTTAGTCTGCGGCGCGAATGGGTCAGTGCATTGACCGGCTCGCTCCGCGCGACATCTTGCTCGTGGCGAATGGAAGTCGAGCCCTCGGTTAGGACGGCATCGAGTCCGCCAGCTTCCAGCAGCTCTAGTGACGAGCGGTAGCCGAATGCGTAAGCGAAAGCCGCGTTGGCGTAGATGAGCTTGCCGTGAGACAGGATCCCGACGGCAGCCGGCATCGCCTCGAGCAGGACCTTCAAGCCTTGCGGCGTCAGGGTAACAGCGTCGAGGCTTTCGTTTATCTCTGGCAGTCGGTTCAAGCCTGGTCCGGGAAGGATGCGGCTCTCGAGCGCGCGGGCAATATGCTCCAGCGCCTCGCGGTCGCCTTCAAGTTCTTCAATGCGCCTTTGCGGTCTGAGGTCGGCCATCGGCGGCCCCAATTTGGAAGGAGAAAGCTCGTTCTGGCGCCCCTGGCGGCAAGGTTTCGTTTGGGCCACTAATCCCCCAGAATTGGGGCGCTTACTCGACTCATCCACTAAATTTAGGCGAAACCGGTGCTTTGCATAGTCAGAAAGCAGAAGATCGTCCACCAAGCCTAAAAAAGTGCTCACACAGCCTCTTCAACCCTTGCGTTATCGCAGCGCACCATTTATATTGCAGTGCAGCATAATGATGAGCGCGGGACCACAAGCCAGGCGGAACCGCCGCATTTCCCAGGCGAAACGAGTCTAAGCGGAGGTATTTATCATGAGCGAGACTTATTCCCCCCAAGTCGCCGCCGAGCAGGCGCGCGACACATTCCGTAAGGCTGCTAAAGAGTTCGAGTCCTTCAAACTTGACACCACGGTTCCCGAGAGCGTGCGCGCCCTCGCGGAGAAGACAGTGAACCAAAGCCGCGAGGCCTACGAACGCGGCAAGGAAGCTCTGGAAGAGGCTATCGATGCGCTCGAGCGGTCGTTCGATGCCGCGGGGCAGGGCGCGACGGCGTTCAATCGCAAGCTCATCGATTTGGCCCAGCGCAATCTGAATTCCGCCTTCGACCTCGCCAAGAGTCTCGCCGGCGCCAAGAACCTCGCGGAGATTGTCGAGCTACAATCGGCCTTCATTCGCCATCAGTTCGACGTGTTTGCGAGTCAGGCTTCCGAAATCAGAGCGCTAAGCACCAAGATCGCCGCCGATACGGCTGAGCCGATCAAGGAGCAGGTCGCGCGCTCCTTCGACGCTGTGCGCAGAAAGTAGGGTTCGAAGCGAGGATTTCGAGGGATAGTAGTGCATAAGCGCGCAAGAAAAGGCCCGGGCCACTAGCCCGGGCCTTTTTCACGTTGACTGCATTCGCGGTTCGTCGGCCCAGCTTTCCAGTCCAAGGAAGCGCCCCGCCCCGCTTGCAACAGGTCTTGGCTCCGCTTAGGTTTCGCGGCAAAGGCATGATGCCGCTGTAGCTCAGTTGGTTAGAGCGCTTGACTGTGGATCAAGAGGTCGGTGATTCGAATTCACCCAGCGGTACCAGCCTTTTCAAGTGCTTAAGCCGATCAGGATTTGCCGCTTTCCTCCGTAGTTAACGTCTCAGTTAACACTCAACGGAGGAATCAATGGCTGACAATTTCGCTCGTCGGAAGACTCTGACCATTGTTGCTGCCTTTCCTGCTGCTGCGGCGCTTGCTTCGCCCGCATTAGCCGTAGAAGAGGACGCTGAGCTCAAGCGACTTTGGGAACAATGGAAAGCTCAATATGAGCGATGGCTTGTCGCGGCAAAGCACGTGAACGCGATCGACGAGGCGGTTAAGGAAGAGAGCTGGTAACCCTGGTGGGAGCTCGACGAGATTTATGGAGGGCTTTCACCCGAGCAAGTCCCGACCGGAATTCTCCATGTCCGATTTAAAGCGACCTCCAACCGGAAATCGCTTGAGCGCTACGAACGAATAGAAGCTGCCGACATGTGCGAGGCTCGTGAGAAGGCAAGGGCAATGGTGGTTGCCTGGCGTGAAGAACGTGAGGCGCAGAGAAACGAGCCCGACGATGACAACCAGCATCAGCAGCAGAGAGAGCCTATGAGCTTGAATATCGCCCTCTTAGCGCTCTCGAAGCGCAAATCGCCCAAACGCCGGCCGAGGGTTTAGCGGGTATCGCGATCAAGTTGGCACTCTGTAAACACTATTATTTCGATACCTGGAGTTTCAGCCACGACGCCTTAGCCACCGCTTGCGAGACAATGGCCAAGATTCAGGGAGTCGACCTTTCGGCTCAAGTGGAGTGCTCGTAACGAGACGCATGGACCTTGGCTACTCCCCAAGGTTCGCACGAGAGAGACCGCCGCGGATGCCGGTCCCACGCTTCCGGTGCGTACCTCGACGGTCTCGCAAATCCTCTTAGGCGAAGCATGACCTAAGACGCAAAGCTGCTCGACCTCTGGCATAGTTTCAAGAACGCGGTGGCCTATGAGCTCGAAGCGCAGAACCAATTGATTGCAGATCAGCGGTTCGCCAAGACCATCGCTATCGAGAACGAGATTATGAGCATTGAGCCGGAAGGGCCGGTCGGAGAGATCATCAAGCTTGGCCTACGGCAATTTGGCGAGCTCGTCCCAGAGACAGAGACAAAGCGTTATCGCGAGCTCATCGTGATCGCCAAGATGGACGTGATTGCAGAGCTAAACGCTCTATTCGAAGAGGACCAGAGCGGCGGCAAGGTACTTCCGTTCAAGCGGCAGAATTGAGATAGGGGGCACCCCCATGCAAATCGGTTATGCACGGTCGAGCACTATCGACCAGGAAGCGGGCTACCAAGCTCAGATCAAGATGCTGACCGCTGCCGGCTGTGACAAGATTTTTGCTGAGAAGGTTTCATCGGTAGCGCAGAGGGCCGAATTGGAAGCCGCGCTCGATTGCGCCCACGAAGGTGATGCTCTCGTGGTCACTAAGCTTGACCGGCTTGCGCGCAGCGTTGCTCATCTCGTCTCTCTCGGTGCCTGACAGCTCAAGGCCATCCAATAGGCCCTGTGCCTGTTCTTCCGTCCAGCCATCGTCCAGAAGCGCCATCTCTTATCGCGTTTCCATCTGTTGCACTCCATGCAGCCAATTAGGCGCTCGCCATAAAAGTCGACCCTCCATCAACAGGGCGTTACCATGCGGGCAGTGTGTTGAGTCAACCACTTGGTCTAAAAGCACTCACAGAACCGACCTTCGGTCAAACGCTCACCACGCCGCCGCACATCGGCAACATCTCCAAGCTGGTTCCCTAAGTCAGGAAATTCTTCGGCTTCACCGCGCCGGTTCTTCTTGTGCTAAACTGGCGCATCTGATCAGGAGGCATTCAAATGTCTCAGAAGCCGAGCAAGAGCGCAGCAGAACTCGAAAATATCATTATGACTGAACTGCTCGGATATCCGGAGTGCGATGGTGCCGGCGTGGTAGTGGTTAAGCAAATGGGTCTTAGTTGGGACGCTACTCTGCCGGGTGATGGGCCCCGACTCAACGTGGAGTGCAACGCCAGGCTCTCCGAAATCAATAATCGACTTCGCCGAGAGTTCGATTTGAGCGCATCGGTGTTCCGGAGTGGCCTTAGGAAGTCACATCCTTAGGGCCAGTTCTTTTGTAATCTGAACTCTTAATGGTAATCACGGCGCCTATCACATCAGCAGTGGCGCTTCTCGCCTTTAGCGGACCCTTGGGCATGAACTATCTGATTGCGGGGAACAGCCGACTGAAGTGGGCAGGCGTATGATACTTACCATCCCGGTCGGCAATGAGAATATCAACTAGGCCTCGGCTTATTAGCTCTGTGGCTTTTTCGATTGCTTCCTTCGCGAAGTCATAGGAGCCGCAAACGGACCTTCGCCCCGACCTCGGTAGCGGTCACCGAAAATGCCATGCGACCCTCCATGCGTTTTGGCAAGCATATAGGAGGCTTGCTGTGTTGTCTCGATGAGTGGAGCGGGAGTTCCTCGCATATGTCTATGGCCGAGAAACCCGAGCTGATGCTGACATGGCCAAGGCGCTCAATCTGCGCTAGATGGGCCGGCGAGCGCTCCCTAAGGGCGATGGGCGCTGTCCTGGAGCCCATGGGCATTCTGAAAACACTGCATCATTCACGCCTCGCTACGAAATGGGGCAGCATGCTCGCGGAGGCCTATATCCGTCTCGTCTTCCGCACGAGCAAATTGTTGCGCGACCCTCCCGACATCAACGCCAAGCTGTTTTCCCAACACCCGCAGATCTTCGCCATGTGGCACGGGCAATTCATGATGCTGCCCATGATCAAACCGGAAACCGAAGCCGATATCGCCATCATCGTATCGCGCCACGGCGATGCCGAGATGCTTGCCTCCATTCTTCAGCGCTTCGGCATGCGCGTGGTGCGCGGCGCGGGCGACGCCGGGCGCCAGCCGCGGAACCGCGGCGGCTCTTATGCGCTGAGGGGCGCACTGCACGCGCTCAGAAGCGGCGCTACCTTCGCCATGACCGCCGACGTGCCGCCTGGTCCTGCGCGCAAAGCCGGACCAGGTATTGCGCTGCTGGCCAAGCTTTCGGGTCGCCCCATTGTGCCGTGCGCCATGGCGACCAGCCGCTCCATCGCGGTCAACAGCTGGAGCGCGTTCACCTTCAACCTGCCGTTCTCCAAGCTTGCGATCGTCGTCGGCGACCCGATTGATGTGGCGCAGGAAGCCGACCCAATCGAATTGGAGACCGCGCGACTCGCCGTCGAGCAAGGCTTGGACGCAGTGACGGCGCGCGCTTATGGCCTGGCTGGCGGCAGAGACCCTCTCCCCAGGCGCGCGTGACCACAATCTCGCGCCACGCTCGCGAGCGTGGCTTAACCAGTACCTGGCCCGATACAAAGCGACGCTTAAGCCGCGAGCCCCAGCTCCTCCAGGTCTTGCGGCATCAGCTGCACAAGGATCCTCTCACCGCCTCGCCAGCTCCAGAGATTGCACTTGATGCAGCTGATTAGTCGCTGACCGTAGTAGTCGATCTCAATCAGCAGAGCGTTACACTGCGAGCAATGTGTTGGTGTCCCTGGGGGTGTCACTTCTTCATTTTTTTCAGTTGGTAGGGCTCCCGCGGAGACGCGATAGGAAAACGGGCACGGTTTCTGCGCATGTGTGCCCTGGCTTTCTCCACGTCCTTAGACACCCGCTCGCGCGCCTCCTTCTCCACGCGGGCGACAAACGCATGAAGATCCGCCGCCGTCGACACTAGCTTGTGCGGTGCGCGTGGCGGCCGAGTTGGCGGTGACAGGGGCATGTCGATCTTGGCGAAGCGCCGGAGTTGCTTGATGTCCTTGCGGCGGCCGACGATGCGGTAGGAAAACGCGACGCTTGACTTTCCGCCCATAAGCTCACGCACCACAAAGCTGTTAGCGCTCTTGCGGCGTACATAGAGTCCGCGGCAATCGCTCTCTGGCGTGACGAACACGCGATAATCGCCACGCTTGATCACTTTGGCGAAATTCGCATCGATCTTAACGACCGCGCGACCACGGGCGAGCTTGGCGCTGCCGAAATCCTCGAACCAGAGCTCCGGACTCTCCATGCAATAGAGCGCGCGTCGCGATCCGTCGGGGAACGGCACCACCGCGCTCTTCTGCCCACTCACTTGGAGATTGCCATTGATGCCGACGTTGCCAAAGAAGGCGCCGGCAAAGGATGCCGGGTTGCTCGTCATGCCGATGATGCCGGGGCCATTGCTGGAGTAGCCGAAGACGCCCGCATTCGCGTTCGATGTGCCAATTACGCCATGTGACGCGTTTGATGAGCCCCACACGCCGCCGACCGTCACTGGGTTGGGGAGCACCGGTTCTGAGAAGCCGGAAAAGCCGATCACGCCACAGTTTTGACCGGGTGACAGTGTGGCAACACCCGAACGGCCAACCACGCCCGCTCCCGCATCAGAGATTCCGGTCACGCCGGTGCCAAGGTGCGATAAACCGCCAACGCCGTCGTTTGCGTATGAGAAGCCCTGAACGGCGTTGCTGTATGCCGACCATCCCACGACGCCCCAGCCAATTGTGCCCGAAACAGCGGGTGCAGCGCCGAAAACGCCGGCCACCATGTTCTGAGGAAACTGCGGGGCTTCCCTTGTGGGGATCTCCCCAGTCTGACCATAGATGCCGACATTGTTGACGGATGTGCCCGCGACGCCGGTGACGTACACACCAGTGCCAAATACGCCGGCGAAATCCGAATAGCTGTTAACCTGCCATTGTCATCGGGAGAGCCGCCGTGGGCTGCCGCGCCATAGACCCAGCCGCCGAACGAACCACCAAACCTATTAACGGACCATCCCCGCGAGGGAAGACCTCTTTGATCCCTTTGACGGATGTTCCGGGATCCTTGGTGCAGGTGACGAAGCCCCATGTCGGCGCCCATGTCTTTTTGTCGCCCGGGTACGCGATAAGGTCGAAAGCTTCGTGTGGCGAGGTACCCTTTGCTTTATAGGCGTTATCCGTATCTGTCATTGCCGCCTCCGTTCATTGCTATGGCATTGCGAATCCTTTGATCTTGCCTTCCACAGCGAAATGATCATAGCACTGACTAGACGCCGTTGAGTTTCGGGCGGCACCCTTTTGCGCGAAACCGTGAGCCGGGCTTCTTGTTAGGCTCCGGCAATCGCGACACCAGATGCACCCGATGTGATGAGCCAGCTCTTGCGGCCGTCAACTTTCGCCGGCCTGGCCCTCTATGGAATGGCGGCATTCTTCTATCTCGTGGCGTTGCGCAGCATCCCCGTCTCAGTCGCCTTTCCCAGTGTGTCAATCTCCTATGCCATCGTTGCAATGCTCGGCCACTTCCTTCTCGGCGAGCCATTTGGCGTCATACATATCGCCGGTATCACGCTAATCATGAGTGGTGTCACATTGATCAATTTGGCCTGATGAGTTAGCCGCCAAGTGCGCTGGCACGTAGGTTTCGGGATTTGAACCTTCTTTTTGGGAGTGACCTGAGTTCTTAACGTTCCCGACTTACCCACTCTATTGCGCGGATCACACCGTAAGTCGCGATGGCAAATGCGCCGAGAAGAACGAGCGCAAATCCTGCGACGACTGCAAAGGTGTCTGCGCCGAGCGTTTCAAATAGGTCGAGCCGGCTTATTGCTGCACTAATCAGAGCGAGTCCGACTGCAATGATGGTTCCGGCAAATACCAAGTCGGTGAAAGCTCCGCCGTTGGCCTGACACGCTGCTGTATGTTTTTGGTTGGAACCTATCCATGTCGATCCGGGCTAACTCACACTTAAGTCTATATGCATAACGCTCTGCCTTTGGTTTTCAGCGATTTGCCGACGACGCACCCTCCTGACACCTATTTGATCGGATCTTCAATTTTCACTGCCGAGAAAGTCATTATCGGAAGCGACCCAAAGGCAAGGAGCCAGCAGAGGTTGGGCAGTGCGTCATTCCCTTCGCTCGATGCTTGTCCACGCCAAAGCAGCGCGGGTATGGCGCCAACCACCGCGATTAATAGGGCAACGCCAGCGACAACTAATGCTGTCCAGCTCAAGATACTCCCCATTCGCGCTTTCCCTTTCATCCGCTCCCAATGCGCTTTTGCGTAAGCATACCGGCCTAACGCTACCATCAGGGCTCTAGTTATCGGAAGCAGCGAGACGAAGTTCGGCAGACGTGCGTCGGTTAACCTCTGCTCAACCAGCTTCGGGACATGCTTCCCGGCATGGTTACGTCGGCAGACGAGCGGCCAAGTATGGCTGCCTTTTATGACAAGGTCGCAGATGACGAAAGCGCTCCGCCAGAGTTGCGCCGGTTGTTCGCCCGCAAAGCAAACTGGCTCCGCATTCTCGCTCGAGTGCAAGCAGCACGGCCATCACCCAACCAAAGTGCGAGCAGGTCTCCGGTCGTAACCGAACCCGAAGCTCTGCTCTTCTCGCCGACCAGGTTGACAGCAGCGCGTATCAGTCAGGGGCGAGCTGCAAACGTTCGCCAAAAGAGGGCTGCAGGTGACCGGTAAATATTGCCGAAAAGTGAGTTCGCGCCGAGGTACGTGGGTGCGTAACCTTGAAGTTATGACCATCGCGCTCACGACTTTGTTGGCATCGTGCAATTCTCCACCGTCTCGCGTGGCAACTTCCACAGCTCCGCTGGCATACGGCCCAAACGCACCCATTACTCGTGCGCCTCTCTCGCCGCCCGCAGGCTATGCCCCCTCGGCGGGTCACGCCTCGGTAGCCGGCAGTGCAGACGAAGCAGGACGCTTAGGATGGCATGCCTCCCCTCGCTGGGCTGCGATAAAGGGAAATGGCATGTTGATTGAGACAGATGATACATCGGCCATATTTAAGTCCGCTGACCCGCGGTCCAAGTTCAAAGCCGCCAAAGCTAAGGCTGAAAAGGTGGGCGTTGAGAATCTTTCGGACGAAGACGTAGAGGGTCTAACTCCGGCCAGGTCAGAGCTTAGAGGTTACTAAGCATTTTTCGCAGCATCTCCTTCCACCGCACGACCTCGCTTCCATCACAATGGTACCCACACCACCCCTAGATGGGAACCCAATGTCATTTCACGGTCCACCCTCCCCGGGGGGTAGGGACGTTAAGCGATCTCAGCCATTCGACGGGACATAAGGGCCGTAGCCTCCCCAAGCGGGCTATACGCACTAGGTTCCCAGAGGTGGAAGTAGAGGATGAGGATTGCTGGTTTCCACCAGGAAGGCAGGTTGCCGAGCCGGAGCTAATCAGTGGCTTGCATACTAGTGTGTCACACTAGGGCAAGCCCTATAGACACGCGTGATCATAGACTTTTGAGACGGGTCAAATGGCAGAATTGCATGGCAAGCAACGACTGTCTCACAATCTCTTAGAGCGCGCTCGGCTGCGTGCTCCAACAGTCTCGACGCAACGCTATTAGCCAGATCACGAAGTTGCCTTGACCGGAACAGTGGGCGAGTGCGTCACGGCTCGCAACGTGCCTAGCGTAGGTTCCGAGAAAGCCAATTATCGGAAGCGAATCGTTCTTGAGCGACTCCGAGGGGACTGATTTACGAGGGCGCGTAATTCAGGCAATCTATGCTTGCTCGGCCCCGCTCTCACGCCTCGACGGATCGTCGGGATGCACCGTAGGATACACAATCTCAGTTATGATCCAGTCCACCCGATCTGGCTCTTGAATTTCGCCGCCCGCAACTAATCGATCGAGCTCATCAGCTTGCATGAGGGAAATGGCTTCCTCGGGCCTAGCGGTTTCGGAAATAGGGTGATGAATAGGTCCAGAAGGGAGCATCAACGCCAGGCGCGGGGATCGGGATCGAATTCCCATATTGCGGAATAGATCCGCTGCTGTCGCTCTGACCAATCATTGGCAAGGCAAGCGAGCTGCCCTTGGTATAGTCCGGCGTCAGAAACTGGTCGGTGGCGCCGGCGAAGTGGGAAGCGCCGTCCTGTAGGCTTGCGTTCTCACCCTCAACATCGAAGGCGTAGGCGCTCCCCGGTTGCAACGCTGCCGCGCCGCAAAGCGCCAGGACAAGACTGAGATGTTTCATGGTAGTCCCCCCAAGCTGCTCTCCGTCAGCCGAAGCGAATGATAGCCATTACGGCCGCTGATGCCAACTGGGGAAAGCAGGAAATAGGGACCGGCGAGGATTACGCTGGGACCCAAGCGGCTGCTGTTTCGCAAGGCAAATCCCACTGCTACAAGCCCGCCTATGGCCGCCCCCCGCCTTCTCTACGTAGTCACCGAGGATTGGTACTTCTTGTCGCACCGGCTGCCCATGGCCCGTGCGGCAAAGGCGGCAGGCTGCGAAGTGCATGTGGCATCGAGATTCACGGAGGGAAGGGCGGCCATCGAGAAGGAGGGCTTCGTCCCGCACGCGCTCTCCTGGAGCCGCGGGAGCCTCTCGGCGTTCGGCAGTCTCTCCGCCATCCTCGAACTCAGGCGCCTTCTGCGCAAGCTCGATCCCGATATTCTCCATAACATTTCTCTGAAACCCGTCCTGCTCGGTACGACCGCAAGCCTCGGCCTTTCCCACATGGCGGTGGTGAATAGCGTGACTGGCCTCGGCACTCTCTTCATCGGCGAAGCCAAGGTGAGCGGAATCACGCGAGGCGCCGTGCGCTTTGCGCTCAAGCATCTCTTGCGGCGACAGCGAAGCAAGACCGTGGTGCAGAATCCCGATGATCGCGCCTTCGTGATCGACCTTGGCGCGCCGGCAGAGAGTGTGGCTCTCATCCCGGGTTCAGGCGTTGACACCAAGCTGCTCACGCCGCTGCCCGAACCTCCACCGCCGGTGACAGCTGCCTATGCCGGGCGCATGCTCGCGGACAAGGGCGTGCATACGCTGATCCAAGCCTTTGCTCTGCTCGGCAAGCGTGGGTCCTCGCTTCAGCTCCTGCTCGCCGGCGACACCGACAAGGAAAATCCGGGCTCCCTAGTGCCGGAGCAGCTTCGCGAGTTTGCAAGCCTGTATGGCATCAGCTGGCTCGGCCATGTCGCCGATATCCGCGGCGTGTGGGCGCGCGCGCATTTCGCTGTGCTCGCATCGCGGCGGGAGGGCTTGCCGAAGAGCCTGCTCGAAGCGGCGGCCTGCGGCCGCGCCATGGTCGCCACCGACGCGCCAGGCTGCCGCGAAATCGCGATCGAAGCGGAGACGGCTCTCACCGTGCCGGTGGATGATGTGAATGCCTTGGCTGCCGCCATGGAGAAGCTCGCAGGCGATGCGGCTTTGCGGGAGAAATTCGGCAAGGCGGCGCGAGCTCTCGTTGAAGCCAAGTTCTCGGCAGAGTCGATCGGCCGACAGACCGTGGCGCTTTACGAGTCGCTCAAGGCGCCGTAGCGCCGTTCTCGGCGCGCATCATCTTGGCGATGCCGTCGCGGGTCGCGACTTGAGGGCGCCAGCCGATGCACATCAGCTTCGATGGATCGATGATGAAGTTGCCCGAAACGCGCTCCCATTCAGATTCTCTGCCAAAGGACTTCATCAGCCGCTTGACGCCACCGAGTGGCACTTTCACGAGATACGGCGGGCGGCGAAGTCCTTCGCGCATCGCGGCGACGAGGTCCGCCACGCTGATCGGCTCGGCGTCGGCCACCAGGAAGCTCTCATTTGCCGCGCGCTCGGAGGTGAGCGCAAGCGAGATGCCCGAAACGAAATTGTCCAGCGCGAGCAGCGAGCGGCGGTTATCGAAGCCGGCAAAGGGAAGCGGCATGGGCGTTTTGGCGAGCGTTGCCAAGGACGCGATATTGCCTTTCACGCCCTTGCCGTAGACCACTGCAGGCCTGAGCACAGTAAAGGGAACGCCGCTTGCGGCGATGAGACGCTCACCTTCGAGCTTCGAGCGCCCATAGGCGTCGGTCGGTTGCGGAGGGTCTTTCTCGGTGATGACATGGTCGGCCGAAAGTCCCGCTTGCGCCCGTACCGAGGAGATGAACACGAGCCGTTCGACCTTGCCCCGGGCCGCCTGCGCGAGCTCGCCCGCAGCTTCTGCGTTGATGCGGGTGTAAAGCGAATCTGGCAATGAGCCCGACGCATGCGCGATGCCGGCGAGGTGCACGACATGCGTCACGCCATCGAGCATCTTTGACCAGTCGGCGGGGCGCGCAAGATCAGGCAGGGCGGCGCGCTCGATGCTGGTCGGTGCGAGCAGCGCAGAAGGATTGCGTGCCGCGGCCCTGACTTTCCAGCCTTCCTTGGCGAGAGCGTTGACGACGCACTTGCCGATGAAGCCAGAGGCGCCGGTGACGAGAACGCGCCGTTCCAACTCAGCGTCCCCGCGCGAGCGCAAGGAGCACGAGCGCCGTCGCGAGCACGCCGACGATAAGGCATAAGATGTCCACGGGAAGCGACCGTGCGATCACGGTAATGACGGCGAGAAAGGCGAGGAGAAGGCCGAGCAAGAAGACCCGCGCCGTGACCTGCGGTACACGCAGACCTTGGGTGACGGCACGCTGATAGAAATGCGTTTTGTGCGGCGAGAGGAACGCCTCGCCCGCGACGATGCGGCCGAAAAGCGTGAGCGTCGCGTCGGATAGCGGATAGAGCGCCAGGAGAAGCCCGGCGGCGAGGTGCGCCTTGGCTACGAAGATCAGCATGAAGGCAAGGCAAAATCCGATCGGAAGGCTGCCGGCGTCGCCGAGAAACACCTTGGCCGGATGCTTGTTGAACGCGGCGAAGCCGAGGATGGCCCCTAGCAGGACGATCCCGAGTAACCCGACCCCAGCCGGGACTGTCCCCAAAGCTTGCAACGCCGCAATCCCAAGCGTCATGGGCACCACCATCGCGACGGTCATCCAGTCGAGCCCATCGAGGAAATTGATGGCGTTCACGAACCAAACCGCGCCGAGCACGATCAAAGCCCTCTCGATCGCCAGGGGAAGAATGTCGGGAAAGACCTGAAATCCTCGCGGCAAGCTCAAGGCCAGCACGATCGCCGCGAGCGTCTGACCGACCAGGCGCCACGACACAGGCAGAGCGTGCGCATCGTCAAGCGCGCCGAGCACGCTGAGTGCGGCAGCGGCGGCAAGAACGGGGAGGAGGCTCGGCCCGGCAACTCCCGGCCAGAAATGAGCGGCCAGGCCACAACCCGTTAGCACCGATAAAGTGACCGCGAGTCCTGCACCTTGTGGCGTCGCGACAGTGTGGGCCGAACGGTGGTTAGGCGCCGCCATGAGATAGCGTACTAGCAGGGGCTTCAGAACAAGGATCAGAATGGCGGAAAGGAACGCACATCCCAGGACCAACAGGGCCCATAGCGCAGGTTGGTCGGAAAACATCAGCTCAATGGAGCGTGCGCGAGACGGGTTGCCATTCGCCCTTCGCGGGCACCGTGTGGTCTGTGCTGGCAGGCACGTATCCCTCGACCGTCGCGCGCAGTAGCTCCTGCACGTCGGCTTCGTCCATTCTTTGAATTGCGTCCTCGAGGCGCTCGAGAGCCGCGCTAAGCTCCTCGTAAGGGAGGATCGGCTCTGAGTTCTTGAAGATGCGCGGATGGCTGGTGCCGGTCGTGTTCTCGCCGATCAAGAGCTCCTCGTACAACTTCTCGCCGCGCCGCAAGCCCACATATTCGATGGCGATATCACCGTCGGGGTGAGTCTCGTCCCTCACCTCGAGTCCCGACAGGCGGACCATGGTGCGGGCAAGGTCGTCGATCTTGACCGGTGTCCCCATCTCCAGCACGAACACCTCTCCGCCGCTTGCCATGGTGCCGGCCTGAATCACAAGCTGGGCTGCTTCGGGGATCGACATGAAATAGCGGATCACCTCCGGATGGGTAACGGTCACGGGACCGCCTGCCTTGATCTGATTGCGGAACCGCCGCACCACTGAGCCCGACGAGTCGAGCACGTTGCCGAAGCGCACCATCGTGAAGATGGTGGAGGTGCCGCGGTTCTCTGCGAGCGCCTGCAAGATCTGCTCGGCCAGGCGCTTGCTGGCCCCCATGATGCTGGTCGGGCGCACCGCCTTATCGCTCGATACCAGCACGACGCGCTCGACGCCAAGCTTCTTGGCGGTTTCGGCCAGCGCAAGCGTACCGAACGTGTTGTTCCGCAAGCCGGCGAAGGGATTGGCTTCGACGATCGGCACGTGCTTGTAGGCGGCCGCATGATAGATGACCTCGACGCCGAGCTGCTGGATGGTGCGGGAGACGAGTTTTCGGTCGAGCACAGAGCCCAGCACCTCGACCACGGCCGTCTCGGAGTGCGCGCTACTTCCGGCTTCTATCTCCATGCGGCGCTTCAGCTGCTCGATCTCCATCGAAATTTCGTAAAGCGCGACCTCGGACAGCTCGAACAGCACGAGCGCCTTGGGTCCAAGCTTTAGCAATTGGCGAGTGAGCTCGGCGCCGATCGAGCCGCCGGCTCCGGTGATCATCACCACCTTGCCGCTCACATTGGCAGTCAGCAGCTCGAGATCAGGGCTGACCGGATCGCGCCCCAGCAGGTCCTCGACCTCGATGGGACGAAGGTCGCTCACCTCGACGCGGCCCGAGGCGATCTCCTCGAGCGCGGGCAAGGTCTTGACCATGACGGGATAGGCTTCGAGCAGCTTGAGCGCGAGGCGCCGCTCGCCGCGCAGCGCCGATGGCGTCGCGAGCAGGACCTCCTTCACCCCGTCCTTGTCGATCACCCTGCTGATCTTCTCAGGCCTCACCACCTTGACGCCGTGCACGAACTGGCCCGCGAGCGACGGGTTTGAATCGATAAAGGCGACGGTCTTGTACTTGCCGGTCTCGTTAAGCGCGCGCAAAAGCTGGATGCCGATCGTGCCTGCGCCATAGATGATGACAGCCTTTCTCTCGTCGAAGCTCACCGGCTTGTGCTGCGGCGCGGCTCGAAGCAGTGCTGCCCCCGCCCATTGCCGGCTCAGGCGAATGAGGAGCGCGGCAATCAGGCCATAGATCACGACGGCGGACCGCGGATGATCTCTGACGCCGCTCATATAGACGACGAGCGCCCAGGCGACCGTGGCGATAATCACCGCCAAATAGATCTTGGTCGTCCCCTCAGGCCCGATGAAACGCGTCACGAGTTTGTAGAGACCGCGCAAATGGAAGACGGCGACGCCGATCAACGGGGCCGACGCCATGAGCAGGATCTTGGGCTGGGTGTCCGGGACGTAGAGCTGGCTTAGTCGGAGCGAATAGGCGACCCACAACGCTAGGGTAAGCAGCAGGAGGTCGTTGAAGATGAGGACGGTCCGCTTGAACCAGCGAGGACGCTCGATCAACCACACGGCAAGCTGCATTAAGGGCCACCCCGACCCGGTCTTACGCCGGACCCACGAGCTTCAGTCCACGGTGGGAGATTGCTGCACCATAACCGAACGGATGAGGGAACGGAAGTGAGCCGATGGGCTCAAAGCCGCGGGAAACCGGGCTTTCCTATGCCCTCCGGGCGTGCTTTAGCCCTGGATCAAGACATAAAGGCGGCGGGGACCGTGCGCACCTCTGACGATCGTCTGCTCGATATCTGCCGTCCGCGACGGTCCGCTGATCATGTTGACGGTGCGCGGCAGCGTTCGTTCGCCGTAGATCTTGCGCAAGCGATCCCAAGCCTCCTCGTATGAGCCGACGATATCCGAAGCTTTGACGAGGACCATGTGAAACTCGGGCAGGAAATTGAGAGTGGTGGGGTTGTCGGCACCTGAAACGAGAAACAAAGTGCCGGTCTCGGCCGCGGCGACGATGGCGCGTGAAAGGCAGGCTTTGTCTGACGGTTCGGCGCGTCCGTACACGCGGCTGATGTCCCACGCCGCTTTCCAGGGGAGCGCGGCAAGACTTAGGTCGGCGCCGATGCGCAATCGTGGCGGCAAATTGTTCGACGAGAGATAAGAGGCGATGGCGTGGACCGCATCCTCTGGCGTGGCGACGCGAGCGACCTCGGCCGCTTGCTTTGTTAGCATCTCGGCGAGCTGTGACACGCAGCCGGCGGAGCTTAGCAGCGCTTGGGCCGGGATTGTGCTGCGCGGATGGCGCTCGAGTCGTCGGATCACGGCAGCGCGCCGCGCGCGGTCGAGTTTGGTAATGCCAAGCGCGCCGCGGATGCGCGTCAACACCATTGACCGGGCGTCTTCCGACCCGCTCATTTCCGATCCTTCTGCATTTTGGCGTAAAGCTGCTGGAAGGTTCTCCCTTCGGGGGCAGGCAGGTCGCGCACTCTTGTCCAGGGCTTGGCAAATGCCAACCGCGTGAATCGACCGCGTCCGCCGGCGAGCCGTGTCAAAAGCAGCACACCGACTGCGGCGAGCGCGTGGTAGAGGCCCGGGCGCTTTGCCGCGAAGGCCCAAGCCTTAAGGGCGAGCCTCTCGGCCCGGGAGCGCTTGCCTTCAGTGAAGTCGCGCTCCCGCCACGCCCGCAACATCGAGGGCAATGGGATGCTCATGGGGCAAACCTCTTCGCACCGGCCGCACAGGCTCGAAGCATTGGGAAGATCACGCACGTGGTCGAGGCCTTGTAGCGCCGGCGTAAGCACCGCGCCCATAGGCCCGGGATAGACTGAGCCATAGGCGTGGCCCCCTATCGCACCGTAGACCGGGCAGTGATTGAGGCAGGCGCCGCAGCGGATGCACCGGAGCATGTCCTGGAAGGTGCCGCCCAACATTTCGCTCCGTCCATTGTCGAGCAGCACGACATGGTACGCGGTTGGCCCGTCAGGGTCGCCCTCGTGACGCAGGCCGGTCGTGAAAGTTGTGTAGGTGGTGATGTCCTGCCCCGTCGCCGACCGGCAAAGCAGCCGCAGGATGGTGCAGGCATCCTCGAGCGTCGGCACGATCTTCTCGATCGAGGCAATGACGATATGCGTGCGCGGCAGGGTCGACGTGAGATCGCCGTTGCCCTCATTGGTGACGATCACCGAGGAGCCGGTCTCGGCAATCAGCAGATTGGCCCCGGTGATGCCGACGTCGGCGACGAGGAATTTCTCGCGCAGGACGGAGCGCGCCTCCGCCACCAGGTCTTGCACGTCGCTCAGCCTGCGCGAGGTTAGCCGTCCCTTATGTGCTCGCCGAAAATCCGCAGCGACCGTCTCTTTGTTGAGATGGATGACGGGCGCGATGATGTGGCTCGGGGCCTCGCCCTTGAGCTGCACGATATATTCGCCGAGGTCGGTCTCAACTACCTCGATGCCTGCGGCTTGAAGATGGGCATTGAGCGCGATCTCCTCCGACACCATCGATTTGCCTTTGGCCACGAGCTTCGCGCCGTAATCGTGGCAAAGTCCAAGCACGATGTCGCGTGCATCCGCGGCGGTCGGAGCAAAATGCACTTTGCCTCCGCTCTCGACGATCTTGCTCTCATAGGCCTCGAGATAAAGATCGAGATGGGTGAGCGTATGGTCTTTGATGGCGCGGGCCTCGGCGCGTAGCGCTTCGAATTCCGGCAATCTCGACTTGGCCGCCGCGCGTTTGGCGACAAACCCGGTCTTTACGTTCTGCAGCGCCCTCTGCAGTTCGCCGTCGGCAAGAGCCTCTGAGGCCGCTTTTTTAAACGAGATGGTGGCCTCAGCCATGATCTCAGCGCGATTTGAGTGAGGCAGCTATGGCCGGCATGTCCGTCATGCCCGCCAGCACCTCTGCGACATGGCGCACTTCGATCTTTGCGCGCTCGCGGCTGAGCCCGCCCGCGATCTGCATCAGGCAGCCGAGGTCTCCCGCAAGGACGGCACCCGCCTCGGTATCGAGAATATTGTTCAGCTTGACGTCGAGAATCGCTCCGGAAATGTCCGGGTATTTCACCGAGAATGTGCCACCGAACCCGCAACATATCTCGCTCTCGGGAAGCTCGATGAGGGTAAGCCCGGTGACGCTTGCCAGCAGTCGCCGGGGTGCATCCCGGATGTGAAGCTCGCGCAAGGACGAGCATGAATCGTGATAGGTGACGGTTCCCTCATAGCTCGCCTCGACCTCGCTGAGACCGAGCACGTCCACCAGAAAGGAGGTCAGCTCGTAGCTTTTGGCGGCCAGCGTCTTGGCGCGCTCGGCGAAGCGAGGATCGTCCGCCAGCAGGCGAGGGTAATGGACCTTGAGCATTCCGGTGCAGGAGCCAGAAGGAGCCACGACATAGTCGAAGGGCTCGAACGCCTCGATCACTTGCCTTGCGATAGCCACCGCATCGTCCCGATCGCCTGAATTGTACGCTGGCTGCCCGCAGCAGGCCTGCGCGCGCGGAACCTCAACCCGAGCTCCGCCTGCCTCGAGAAGCTTGATGGCGGCGAAAGCGACGCTCGGCCTGAACAGATCGACGAGGCAGGTTACGAACAGGCCGACCAGAGGGCCGTCTGTGGCAGCTTCGGGTGCAGGACTCATGACACTGCCAAGCTTTCACGCCTTATGGCTAAAGATGGAAGCCAGGATGTAGCATCGGCGGCGAGACTCAAGAAATGCGATTCCAAGAGGAGCGCGAAGGAAGGATGCAGGCAAAGGCCCTCGCCATGCTCGCGCTGGCACTGCTCCCGGCCTCCCCCGCGCTCGCGGCCGACTCCACCACAGTGACACTCGTCACTCCTGTCGTCTACGGGACACATCTGCCGGGCCTCGGCGAGCCCGCCGCGCGCCTTGGCAAGCTGATCAGGGAGCGCTCGGGAGGCTCGCTCGGACTCGACCTGAAGGAACCAGGCGAGGGGACCAAGCCGCAAGAGATTCTCGACAAGCTTAGCAGCGGGAGTGTCGATGCGGGGTTCGCCACGGCGAGTTATTGGACGGCCAAGATTCCGGCTGCTGCCCTGTTTGCCGGCTTCCCTTTCGGTCCTGACGGCAAGACCTATCTCGACTGGTTTGAAACAGGCAACGGCAGCAGACTTTATCAGGAGATGTACGACCAGGCCGGCGCGCAGGTGCACGTTATGCCTTGCGCCTTTGGCGGCGCGGAAGCAGGCGGCTGGTTCGCCAAGGAGATCAAGACCGCCGACGATATAAAGGGACTGCGCATGCGCATCTTCGGCCTGGGCGGCAGGGTCATGTCGAAGCTCGGCGCCACGACCGTGATCGTCCCTGGCGGAAATCTGGTGAAAGCCTTCGACCGGGGAGATATCGATGCGGCCGAGCTTTATACGCCTGCAGCAGATCGTGAACAGGACCTCAAGTCGAAGGTTAAGCTGATCTACGTGCCCGGCTGGCACCAACCGGAGACGGTGCTCGAGCTCTTGATCAACAAAGATCGCTGGAACGGACTCACGGCCGAGCAGCGCTCCTTGATCGAAGGCGCTTGCCACACGATCCTCGATGAAACGCTTTCCGAGGAGGCGAAGCTCCAGGCCGACGCGCTCGCCGACCTCGCCTCCAAGGACAAAGTCCGGATCGCCGAGTGGCCCGATGAGGTCCTCGCTGCCTTCCGCTCGGCCTGGGCCGACGTTGCCAAGGATGAGGGCGAGCAGGATTATTTCTTCAAGACCGTTCTCGACGACATCGAGAAATTCCGCGCCAGGGCAAAAAGCGCGAGTGGAGTTGAGGACGCGCCCGCGGCGCAGGTGCCAGCTTCATCACAGGCTGCGCCCGCGCCTCGGACTACGCCTTGATGCGTCTTACTGCCCGGTCTGAGTCTGCAGATAAGCGATGATGTCGGCCCGCTCCCCGGCATCGGGGATGCCTTGAAAGGCAAGAGCCATGGGAGAATCGGGGATCAGCGCCTTCGGATCCGCGATCCATTTGTCGATATTCTCCGGGGTCCAAACCCAACCTTGCTCGCCAAGTTTCTTCATGCCGGGGGAATACATCGAGGCATAGTCGGCAACGCTCGCAGCCTTGCGTCCGACAACGTTGTTGAGCTCAGGTCCCACCAGCGTCTTGGCACCCGGCCCGACCTGATGGCAGATCGCGCATTTGGCGAACGCCGCTTTGCCTTTGGCCGCATCGCCGGCAGCGAGCGCGGGACCGCTCAACGCGACAAGCGTGACAGCACCGAGCCAACAAACCCCAAATATCCTCATCTCAAACCCTCCATGAAAATGCCCGCAAAGTTCTCCCCGACTCTAGCGGACAGTTGCCCACATTCTCTCTTAGGTCCTCAGTTTCGCCTGACTTGGCAGAAACTTCAATTTGCCACGAAAAGCGGCGCCTGCGACACTGTAACCCCAAAATCGACCGTCGCTCTTCTAAGGCGGCGGGGCAGGGGGCCTGGCCCCGCGCGTATTGCCTCCTAACGTTGCCCATGCGAAAGACTAGGCGAAATCCCAGTCTTACGTGTGGGAGCCGCTGATGTCGCAGCTTTCAATGCCGAGACCTGATCCAGCGATTGTGTCGCGGCGGGCGGAGATCGTGCGGCAGCTCAAGAAGCTCGTCCCCGACGTGGTCTTAATCGCCGACCAGGAGGGCCGCCGCACCTTCGAGACGGATGCGCTGACTGCCTATCGTTGCCTGCCGCTTCTGGTCGCGCTGCCGGGAACGACCGAGGAGGTCAGCAAGATCCTCCGCTTCTGCCATGACAATCACATCAAGGTCGTCCCGCGCGGGGCTGGCACCTCGCTCTCGGGAGGCGCTTTGCCGCTCGAAGATTCGATCGTGCTTTGCCTCTCGCGCATGAACAAGGTGCTGTCGATCGACCTGCCCAACCGCGTCGCCCGAGTCGAGGCTGGCATCACCAATAGCGGCATTACTCAGGCCGTCGCAGGACATGGCTTCTTCTACGCGCCGGACCCGTCGAGCCAGATTGCCTGCACTGTCGGCGGCAATGTCGCCACCAACTCGGGCGGCGCGCATTGCCTCAAATACGGTGTGACCACCAATCATATCCTCGGCGTCCGCCTGGTGTTGATGGACGGCGAGATCATCGATATCGGCGGCGATTATCTCGATGCGCCAGGCTATGATCTCCTCGCGCTCATCATCGGCTCCGAGGGCCAGCTCGGTGTTGTTACCGAGGTGACGGTGCGCCTGCTCAAGGCGGCTGAAGGCGCGCGCCCGATGTTGCTCGGCTTCGACTCCAGCGACGCGGCGGGAGGCTGCGTCGCTGGAGTCATCGCCGCCGGCATCATTCCTGTGGCGCTCGAATTCATGGACCGCCCGGCGATTCATGTCTGCGAGCACTTCGTGGCCGCTGGCTACCCGCTCGACGTCGAGGCGCTCTTGATCGTCGAGGTGCAGGGCTCGGAGGACGAGATCGACACGCTGCTCGAGAAGATCAGCGAGATCGCCATGGACTACAACCCGGCGGTAATGCATCGCAGCCAAAGCCCGGAGGAGAGCGCCAAGATCTGGAAGGGCCGCAAGGCGGCGTTCGGCGCCATCGGCCAGCTTTCCGACTATTACTGCATGGACGGTGTGATTCCCTTGTCGAAGCTCACCAAGGCCCTCGACGAGATTGGCTGGATTTGCCGCAAATATCGCTTCGACGTGGCCAATATTTTTCACGCCGGAGATGGCAATCTGCACCCGCTTATTCTCTATAACTCAAACGACCCCCTTCAGCTCGAACGGGTCGAAATGTGCGGCGCCGAGATCCTGAAGCTGTGCGTCGAGCTTGGCGGCTGCCTTACTGGCGAGCATGGCGTCGGCATCGAGAAGCGCGAGCTGATGCGCGTGCAGTTCACCGAAGCCGACATCGGCCAGCAAATGCATATCAAGGCCGCCTTCGATCCCGATTGGCTGCTCAATCCCGGTAAGGTGTTTCCGCTGGAAGGAAATAGAGTTCAGTGACCGGGCATATGCGCGTTGGCTTCCACGCTCCCGATACGGTGGAGGAGCTTGCCTATCTCGTCGCCGAGGCGGCAGACACGCGCACCCCGCTCGAAGTCATGGGACATGGCACGAAGCGCGAGGTCGGACGGCTGGTGCAATATGGCGCGGTGCTCAGTACCGAGAGCCTGGTCGGCGTCTCGTTGTATGAGCCGACCGAACTCGTCCTCGTTGCCCTTGCCGGGACACCGGTGGCTCAGATCGAGCAGATGCTCGCCGAAAACGATCAGGAGCTTCCCTTCGAACCGGTCGATCTTGGGCCGGTGCTCGGCTTCGGTCCCGGTCAGGCCACGATCGGCGGCGTGCTTGCCACCAACATTTCAGGCAGCCGGCGCATTCTCTCGGGCTCCGCGCGCGACCATCTGCTCGGCGTTCAGGCGGTGAATGGCCGCGGCGAGACGATCAGGTCAGGGGGCAGGGTGATGAAGAACGTCACCGGCTACGATCTTAGCAGGGCGCTTGCCGGCTCGTGGGGGACGCTCGCGGTGTTGACCGAGGTTGCCATTAAAGTGCTGCCGGCCCAGCGCGAGGTCCGCACTTTGCTTTGCTTCGGACTGGCCGATCCCACCGGCGTCGAGGTGCTTGGCCTTGCGCTTGGCACACCCTTCGAAGTGTCCGGCACGGTGCATGTCAACGGCGAGCTCGCCCGGCGCTTCTCGGATGAGGAGATCAGCCGCCCTGGCCAGTCGGTAACCGCCATTAGAATGGAGAATTTTCCGGCCTCGGCCCGCTATCGCGCAAGTAGGCTGAAGCAGATGCTGCAGGCCTATGCGCCTGCGCTTGAGCTCGACACGGCGCGGAGCCGCATGTTCTGGGACGACGTGAAGTCGCTTAGGATGTTCGAGAGGACGGGGAGACCGCTCTGGCGGATTTCCATGGCCCCGACCAGCGGACCCAAGCTCGTGCATAGCCTCGCGCGCAAGATCGATGTGCGCGCGCTTTACGACTGGTCCGGCGGTCTCATTTGGCTCGACACTCCACCCATCACCGACGCCGGAGCGGTCGAGATCCGCCGCACCCTTGCCGAATTTGGCGGCCATGCCACACTGATCCGCGCCGAGCCGCAGGCGCGCGCGGTGATCGACGTGTTCCAGCCGCTCGACGCGCCGCTCATGGCATTGACAGCCGCGCTCAAGCAGGCCTTCGATCCGGTCGGAATTCTTAACCCAGGCCGCATGTACGCAGGGATATAGGCGAGACCATGCAGACCAAGTTCAATGCGGTACAGCTCGCCGACCCGACCATCGCCCGTGCCGACGCGATCCTTAGGCGCTGCGTACATTGCGGGCTATGCACCGCGACCTGCCCGACCTATGTGCTGACCGGCGACGAGCGGGACAGCCCGCGCGGCCGCATCTATCTCATGAAGCAGATGTTCGAGGAGCGTGAGGTCACGCCGACCATGACCCACCACATCGATCGCTGCCTTTCCTGCTTCTCCTGCATGACCACGTGTCCCTCCGGTGTCGACTACATGCATCTCGTCGACATGGCGCGCGTGCGCATCGAGGCCAAGGGCCACCGCACCCCGCGCCAAAACACCAATCGCTGGCTGCTCAGCAAGATCTTGCCCAATCCGCGCCGCTTCCGCTTGGCTCTCATGGCCGCCTCGTTCATGCGGCCGTTTCGCCGCCTGCTCATCAAGATGGGCTTCGAGCATATCGCCGCCGGTGTTGCGCTGGTGCCGCCTGGCGCAATGAAGATCAAGCTCACGAAGCCGAAATCCGCTATCGGCAGCGAGCCTAAGGCAAAGCGCGTCGCGCTGATGCTCGGCTGCGTGCAGGAGGTGCTCGCGCCGCAGATCAATCTCGCGGCCATCAGGCTGCTCAGGCGCCACGGCGTCGATGTGGTGGTGGTCAAGGACGAGACCTGCTGCGGAGCTCTCGTGCATCATCTCGGCAAGGAGGAGGAGGCGCGCGGCTACGCCCGCCGCAATATCGACGCCTGGACCGCGGTGATGCGGGAGAAGATGGTCGACGCCATCGTCGTCACCACCTCGGGCTGCGGAACCATGGTCAAGGATTACGGCAATCTGCTTGCCCGCGACCGGGGCTATGCCGAGCGCGCCGCATACGTCGCCGGGCTTGCCCGAGACATCACCGAATATATCGAGAAGATGGGCCTGATGCCGCCCATGATGTGGACCGGCCTTCGGATCGCCTATCACGCTGCCTGCTCGCTTCAGCACGGGCAGAAGATCGACATGCTGCCGCGCACTCTGCTCAACCAGGCAGGCTTCAACATCATCGAGATTCCCGAGGGGCATCTCTGCTGCGGCTCGGCGGGGACCTACAATCTGCTCGAGCCCGAGCTGTCCGCCCAGCTCCGCGATCGCAAGCTGAGCAACATTGCAGGCGTCGAGCCTGACGCCATCGTCACCTCCAACATTGGCTGCATGGTGCAGCTGCAGGGCGCTGGAGTTCCGTTCGTCCACACCGTGGAGCTGCTCGACTGGGCGACCGGTGGCCCGTGCCCGCCCTCGCTCGAGAAGCTCGAGTCGATGGCGCATCCGGTCGAGGCGCTGGTCGAGATGGCGCGCGAAGGCCTCCTGGTCGACACCGACTGACGGACAGCAGGACCGGCAATGACTAGGCAAAGGGCCGGGCGATAGGCTAGAAGCGGGCGGCTGGAGCCCTTCAGAATCAGCCGCTAATTCATGAGCAAGAAGACCGAGCCCGCTCGCCCCGAGGCCCGCCTGCCTAAGGGCTTTTCCGACATTTCCGCGAGCGAGATCCGCGCGAGCGAGCAGATGCTCGGCACGATCAGGGGCGTGTTCGAGTCCTACGGCTTCGAGCCGCTCGATACGCCGGCCATCGAATATTCCGACGCGCTCGGCAAGTTCCTGCCCGACCAGGACCGGCCTAACGAAGGCGTGTTCTCCTTCCAGGACGACGACGATCAGTGGCTGTCGCTCCGCTATGACCTAACTGCGCCGCTCGCCCGCTACGTCGCCGAGAATTATCAGAATCTGCCGAGGCCCTTCCGCCGCTATCAGGTCGGTCCTGTTTGGCGGAACGAGAAGCCGGGGCCAGGGCGCTTCCGCCAGTTCACTCAGTTTGATGCCGATACCGTCGGCGCTTCGTCAGTCGCCGCCGACGCTGAGCTTTGCATGCTCGCCGCCGACACGCTCGAGGCGCTTGGTGTTCCTCGCGGCCAGTACCTCATCAAAGTCAACAACCGCAAAGTCCTCGACGGTTTGCTGGAATCGATCGGCCTTGGTGGCGGTGAAAACGTTGCAAAGCGTCTTAGCGTCCTCCGCGCGATCGATAAGCAGGATCGATTGGGCATCGAAGGCGTGCGAGCGCTGCTCGGCAAAGGTCGCAAGGATGAATCGGGTGACTACACCCAAGGTGCTCAACTTGGAGCTAAGCAGATCACATTGATTGTAGAGATGCTGGAGCCCAAGGCAGGGGATTTTGGTGCAGCGGCGGCCGGGATTGGTGGCGAAGGACTCAACGAAATCGCCGATATAGCCTCCTTAGTTGATAGCGCTGGCTATGCCGATCGGATCAGGGTGGATCCCTCCGTCGTCCGCGGGTTGGAGTACTATACCGGACCGGTGTTCGAGGCTGAGCTGACCGCGCCAATCACGGACGACAAGGGCCAGCCCATCAGGCTCGGGTCGGTGGTCAGCGGCGGGCGCTATGATGGGCTTGTCGAGCGCTTCACCGGCGAGAAGGTCCCAGCCACCGGCATCTCCATTGGCGTGTCGCGTCTCCTGTTCGGCCTCCAACGCCTTGGCAAATACAAAGACTCGGCAACGCAGGGCCCGGTCGTCGTGCTCGTGCTCGACCGCGACCGCATCGCCGACTACCAAGAGATGGCGCAAGATCTTCGCGCGGCAAACATTCGCGCCGAGCTTTATCTCGGCGAATCCGGCATGAAGGCACAGATGAAATACGCCGACCGCAGAGGCAGCCCTTGTGTCGTCATTCAAGGCAGCGACGAAAAAGCCAGAGGCGAGGTTCAGATCAAGGATTTGATTCTCGGCGCCACTCTCACCTCAATCGAGAACCGCGACGAATATCTGAAGAAGCAAGCCGAGGCGCAGTTCGCCGTGCCGGAAGCTCAGCTTGTCGAGAAGGTTCGGGCTGTACTCGCCCGCCACAAGAGCTGAGCCATGGCCGCTGAATCGGCTAGGAAGTTCGAGGCTCTCGAAGCCCAGGCGACCACCCTGCTTGATGTCTTCAGGCGGGCGGGCTACGAGCAGGTTGCGCCTTCCATCATCCAGCCGGCAGATGTCTTCCTCGATCAGATCGGGGAGTCGATCAGAAGCCGCACCTATGTGTTCACCGACCTCGCCGGCGATGAGCTTTGCCTCAGGCCTGACCTGACCGTGCCGGTCTCGCGGCTCTATCTCGAGCGGCATCCCGATGCCGATACGCCGGCGCGCTATTGCTATAACGGCCCGGCCTTCCGCTTTCAGCCAGACCGCAACAATCAGGCTCACCCGCGTGAGTTCCGGCAAGCGGGCATCGAAAGCTTCGGCGCAAAAGACAAGGAGACCGCCGATGTCGAGGCCGCGCTGCTCGCGGTCCAGGCCGTGCGCAGCTCGGGTCTCAAGGACTTTCGCCTGCGCTTCGGTGACATTGCGTTGTTCTACGCCTTCATCGATGCCCTTGCGTTGCCTGAGCGCTGGCGGCTGAAGCTTCGGCATTATTTTTGGCGTCCGCCGGTGTTCCACGCGCTGCTTTCGCGCTTGGCACGCGGCGAGCGGCCTGACGCCGAGGGACCTGCCGCTGCGCTGGCCCGCACGCTAGACCGCGACGATCCGGATAAATCGGAGGAACTCGTGGCGCGCTATCTCGACCAGATGGGTTTGCCGCTATCCGGCAACCGCACCTTGAGCGAGATCACAGCGCGGCTGCTCGACCTCTTGGGCGATCTCCGTGCCGAGCCGCTCAGGAAAGAGGTCGCGACCGTTATCGACTATTTCCTTGCCGTCTCGGCGCCGCCAAAGGAGGCCGCAGACAGTGTCGCCATGATTGCCAGGGGTGCGGGCATCGATGTTGGCCTCGCGCTCCAGGCTCTTGTCAGTCGATTCGAGCGCCTCGAAGAAAACGGGATCGATCTTGGCAAGTGCATCTTCGCCACCGAATTTGGACGCAGCTTTGAATATTACTCAGGCCTCGTGTTCCAAATCGAAGTCGAAGGCGAGCGCGACGCGGGCCAGATTGCCGGCGGCGGGCGCTACGATGGGCTTCTCGCCCATATCGGCTCGCCTCGCAACGTTCCGGCGATCGGCTCGGCCATCCACACCGAGCGTCTGCTCGCTGCGGTCGAAAGGGGCGCGTGATGGCCAGCGCTAAACTCTCGATCGCCGTCCCCTCCAAGGGCAGGCTCAAGGATCAGGCCGCAGATCTGTTCGAGCGGGCAGGCCTCGCCTTGCGCAAAACAGGCCACGACCGGCTCTACCGAGGCGGGATCAAAGGCCTCGATGGCGTCGAGGTGGTCTATCTCTCCGCGGCAGAGATCGTGCACCAGCTGAAAGCAGGCCGCGTCCAGCTCGGCATTACCGGCGAGGACCTGATCCGCGAAACGCTTGCCGATGTCGATGGCTCGGTTGAGTTTCTTGCGCCCCTCGGCTTTGGCCGGGCCGATATGGTGGTGGCGGTCCCGGATTGCTGGGTCGACGTCACGCGCATGGCTGACCTCGAGGATGTCGCCGCACAATTCGCCCGTGCGCACGGCCGCCGCCTCCGCGTCGCCACAAAATATATGAATCTGACGCGCCGGTTCTTTGCGGCGAGCGGCGTCGCCGGATACCGCATCGTGGAAAGTGTTGGCGCCACCGAGGCCACGCCCGCGGCCGGCACCGCCGAGCTGATCGTCGATATTACCACGACTGGCACGACGCTCCGCGCCAATCATCTGAAAGTGCTGGAAGACGGCCTGATCCTGAAGTCGCAGGCGCATCTCTTTGCCTCTCGCGCCGCACCGTGGGATGCGGGAGCCAAGAAGCTCCGCGATACCGTCGTCAACCGGCTCGACACTTGATGAGGTCTGCTATGATGCTCGCCCGTCTCGTTCTTGCGACAGTTCTCGCTACGCTGCTGACGACAGCTGCATTTGCGGCGCCGGCCCGCATCATCATCCTGCGTCACGGCGAGAAGGCAAATCCGTGGAAGCTGTGCGATGTTGGAACGGAGCGGGCAATCTCGGCCGGAACGCTACCAAATTTGCCAATGGCGAGGAGCCGGCTTTCTTCTTCGCCATCACGCTCCACACGCTTGAGCTTGCCGGACCCTCGGCTGCAAGCTGGTCGAAGCCGCTCATCCTCTATTCGGTAGTGCCGGACGAGTCCGATGACGATGACTTACACGTCAAGGCCTTGAACCGCCGTACTCAGGAAGCCGCGGCCAATATCATGCAGAACCCGGCGCTCAACGGCAAAACCATCGTGATGGTGTGGGAGCACAAGCACATCGCCAATGCCAAGCTCGAGGCGAAGTACGAGGGCGAGGCCGTCACGCTGCGCAAGCTGCTCAAGCTCGATGTGCTGTCTGGCGTGCCACCGACCTGGCCCGGCGACAATTACGACTACTTTTGGATCATCGATTGTCCGCCGAACTCCAACGTACCGTCCCACTTCTCCATGGCAGAGTTCAGTGATCCCTATAAGTCCGTGCCGGCAAATGATTAGGACGAGCCGAACGGGCTCGAGGCCTCGAGTGGCTGCAAGATCAAGTCCGATTGACCGAGGCTCGGGCTCGCCGCCGCACCCGCTGTTGCTGCGAGGCGTTCGCCATCTGCGCTTCGGCGAGGCTATGGCGCCCCGATGCTTCCGGAGACAGCTCGAAGAAGCGGTCGTGGAACTGAATGAGACTCGAGCGGTGGCCTATGGAGACGATCGCCGCGTTTGGCAGCCGCGTGAGGAGCAGGCGATAAAGCTCCGATTCGGCAGGCTCGTCCAAGGCGGATGTTGCCTCGTCCAGGAACAGCCAATCGGGCTTTTGCAAAAGCGCGCGGGCGATCGACAGCCTCTGCTGCTCGCCTCCCGACAGCTTGTCGGCCCAATAGGCGGTCACGTCGAGCTCGTCGCGCAGGTCTGATAACCCGACCGCATCGATCACCTCGTCGATCTCCTTCGGCGTGAAGGAATTCTCAGGGCCCGGATAGGCAAGCGCGCCGCGCAAGGTGCCAAGCGGCAGATAGGGCCGCTGCGGCAAGACCAGCAAATTGGCGCCCTTGGGGATGCGTATCGAGCCTTCGCCGAACGGCCATACGCCGCCAAGCGCCCGGAACAGGCTCGTCTTGCCAGAGCCTGATGGGCCGGTCACCAGCACCCTCTCGCCAAGCTCGATCGAGAAATCCTTGACACGAACGATCTCCTGGCCGCTGGGCACGCTCACGGCAAGATCCTCGACATGCAGCGCGTCGCCGCCGTCGCTGATCAGCTCGACGCGCGGCGCCGTCTGGTCGAGGCCACGTGCCCAATCGATCGACGCCTCGAACCCGGCCAGCCGGTCGAGCACCGCCTTCCAGTCGGCGATGTTGGTATAGGCGGTGACGAAGAAGGAGAGAGAGCTTTGCACCTGCCCGAAGGCGGAAGCGACCTGCATCAGCCCGCCGAGCGTCATGGCCCCGAAGAAATAGACAGGGCTCACCACGAGGAAGGGGAAGATAATGGCGACCTGGTTATAGCCGGCGGTGAGAAAGGTCAGCCGCTTGGTCCGGTGCATGATGCCGTACCAGTTGCGCACCACGTTGGCGAAGCGGTCACGCAGACGACCCTCCTCGGCCTCCTCGCCCGATAGCAGCGTAACCTGCTCGGCATTTTCCCTGAGGCGGACCAGTGAGAAGCGGAAATCCGCTTCGTAGCGCTGCTGATCGAAATTGAGCTTGACCAGCGGTCGGCCTACGAGATGCGTCACCCAGGTGCCGATAATGGCATAGATGAGCGCTGCCCACACAAGATAACCCGGGACCTCGAAGGACTTAGAGCCGATCATGAGCGGAGTGGCCGCGGACAGATTCCACAGGATCACTACGAACGAGACCAGCGTCACGATCGAGCCGAGCAGCGCGATGCCGATGTCGAGCGAGCTATTGATGAACTGGCGGATGTCGTCGGCAATACGCTGGTCGGGGTTGTCAGCCTGATCGTCCTTGAGCCGCATGCGGTAGTGGGTGCCTTGCTCCAGCCAGCGGCCGAGATAGCGCTTGGTCAGCCAGCGCCGCCATCTGATCTGCAGCCATTGCTGGAGATAGAGCTGATAGACGGCGGTGACGATGAAGGCAGCGGCAAGGATGCTGAACACGCCAAGCTGATAGATGAAGACGTTCCAGTCCTTGTTCTGCAGCGCGTTGTAGAAGGTGTTGTACCAGCTGTTGAATTTGACATTCAGCCAGACCTGGAACAGCTGCAGGGCGATGACCGACACGAGCAGGATCCGGCCCGGCCATCGATCGTCCCCACGGAAATAGGGAGTAGCAATACTAGTGAAGTTTCTCGCCGAACTGCGGAAATTCGCCATTAAGGGGCTGCTCCAAGGCTCCCGGCTTTGCGGGAGCGACAAACCTGCCGGGACGTATAGGCGACGGCGAGGCTCCAGGAAATTACGATTGCGTAAGGCTTAAGTGAATGCCTGGCCTGGGTCCTGCGGCAAAAAAGGACCAATCTGCCTTTTCCTTTGAAACACAGGAATTAGTCGGCTGTCCGATCTTTTTCCTCCGGCACAATTTGCCTCGAAATTCGACAAGGTAGGAAGGGATGTCAAAAAGTGAAAGCGCCGCCTTTTCGGGCGGCGCTCCCTTTTCAATCCGGCATCCGGCCTACATCATGTCCATTCCGCCCATGCCGCCACCCGGCATATGGACATGCTCATCCTTCTTCTTCGGCGCCTCAGCCACGCCCGCTTCGGTCGTGACGAGGAGGCCGGCCACCGACGCAGCATCCTGCAGCGCCGTGCGCACGACCTTGGCTGGGTCGATGATGCCTTTTTCGATCAGGTCGCCATACTCGTTGTTTTGGGCATCGTAGCCAAACGAGGCCGACTTCTGATCGGTCACCTTGCCAACGACGATCGACCCTTCGACGCCCGCATTCTCGGCAATCTGCCGGATCGGCGCCTGGAGCGCGCGGCGGACGATATTGATGCCGGCCTCTTGATCATCGTTATCGCCTTTGGTTTTGAGTGACTTCGCAGCCCACAGGAGCGCCACGCCGCCGCCCGGGACGATGCCTTCCTCGACCGCAGCGCGGGTCGCATTCAGCGCATCATCGACGCGGTCTTTCTTCTCCTTCACTTCGATCTCGGTGGCACCGCCGACCTTGATCACGGCAACGCCGCCGGCGAGCTTTGCCAACCGCTCTTGCAGCTTCTCCTTGTCGTAGTCCGAGGTGGTGTCCTCGATCTGCTGCTTGATCTGGGCAATGCGCGCCTGGATGTCGGCCTTCTTGCCGGCGCCGTCGACGATCGTGGTGTCGTCCTTGGTGATCGACACCTTCTTCGCCTTGCCGAGCATGTTGACGGTGACATTCTCGAGCTTGATGCCGAGATCCTCGGAGATCGGCTCGCCGCCGGTGAGCACGGCGATGTCCTGCAGCATGGCCTTACGGCGATCGCCGAACCCTGGCGCCTTGACGGCAGCGACTTTCAAGCCGCCGCGGAGCTTGTTGACCACGAGGGTGGCAAGCGCCTCACCCTCAACGTCCTCGGCGATGACGAGCAGCGGACGACCCGATTGCACCACCGCCTCGAGCAGCGGAAGCAGCGACTGAAGCCCTGACAGCTTCTTCTCGTAGATGAGGATGTACGGGTTCTCGAGCTCAGCCACCATCTTCTCGGCATTGGTGATGAAATAGGGCGAGATGTAGCCGCGGTCGAACTGCATGCCTTCGACTACGTCGAGCTCGCTGTCGAGACTTTTGGCCTCCTCGACCGTGATCACGCCCTCGTTGCCGACCTTCTGCATGGCCTCGGCAATCATGTCGCCGATCGCCTTCTCGCCATTGGCGGAAATGGTGCCGACCTGGGCGATCTCGGACGAACCGCTGACCTTCTTCGAGCGCTTCTTGATCTCCTCGACCACGTCGATAACGGCCTTGTCGATGCCGCGCTTGAGATCCATGGGGTTCATGCCGGCGGCGACTGCCTTCAGGCCTTCGCGTACGATGGCTTGAGCAAGCAGCGTCGCAGTGGTGGTGCCGTCGCCCGCGGTGTCGTTGGTCTTGGACGCGACTTCCTTCAGCATCTGCGCGCCCATGTTTTCGAACTTGTCTTCGAGCTCGATCTCCTTGGCTACGGTGACGCCGTCCTTAGTCGAGCGCGGTGCGCCGAACGGTTTTTCGAGAATGACGTTGCGGCCTTTGGGCCCAAGCGTGATCTTGACGGCATTTGCCAACACATCGACGCCGCGCATCATTCGCTCGCGCGCGTCGGCGGAAAACTTCACATCTTTAGCTGCCATTTGAATTAGCTCCGGTGTTCTATCTTTGAAGTGGGGGAGGGACTTCGGCTCAGGCGAGGATTCCCATGATGTCGGACTCCTTCATGATGAGGAGTTCGTCACCATCGATCTTGACTTCGGTGCCCGACCATTTGCCGAACAGCACCTTGTCGCCGGCCTTCACTCCCATCGGCTGGAGCTTGCCGTCCTCGCCGCGGGCGCCCGGGCCCGCTGCGATGACCTTGCCGGTCTGGGGCTTCTCAGCCGCCGTATCGGGGATAATGATCCCGCCCTTGGTTTTCTGCTCTTCCTCGAGCCGCTTGACCACGACGCGGTCGTGCAAGGGTCTGAATTTCATTAATTTTGCTCCTGTCGGATGAATGCGCCGCGTTTAGCACTCACGCAAAAAGAGTGCTAATCGGCGTGCTTTTAGCGGCGCGGCAAGGGCGCTGTCAAGAAAGCCTAGCTCTGGCGCAGGACCTAAACGTCAAGCCTGTTTACGCTTCTCGCTGTCAAGCTGGGCAAACGCCGCTGCCGGATAGCGCTCGCCGGCTGCAGCGTCCCGAGGCACAGCGCGCGCGAGTGCGGCAAGGTCTTTGGGGAAGAACTTCACATCGAGCGCACCAAGGGCCTCGGCGAGACGATCTCGCCGCCGAGCACCAACGAGCGGCACGATGTCTTTGCCCTGCGCGGCGACCCACGCAATTGCGACCTGCGCCACCGAGGCGCCGATCTTCTCGGCAAGGCCTCGCAGCTTCTCCACCAGCGCAAGATTTACGTCGAGGTTGGCGCCTTGGAAACGAGGAGCGTTGGCACGGAAGTCGCGCTCGCCGGCACGCGCCTTGGACCAATGCCCGCTGATCAACCCGCGCGATAGCACGCCATAGGCGGTGATCCCGATGCCAAGCTCCCGGCAGGTAGGCAGGATCTCGTCTTCGATGCCTCGCGAGATCAGCGAATACTCGATTTGCAAGTCGCTGATCGGATGAACTTTATGCGCCCGGCGAATGGTGTCGGCGCCAACCTCGGAAAGCCCGATATGGCGAACGTATCCTGCCTTCACCATCTCGGCGATGGCGCCCACCGTCTCCTCGATGGGCACCTTGGGATCAAGCCGGGATGGGCGATAGATATCGATATAGTCGGTGCCGAGGCGGCGGAGGGAATAAGCGAGAAAGGTCTTCACTGCCGCAGGCCACGCGTCATAGCCGAGCCAATTTCCGGCAACGTCGCGCAGTGCGCCGAACTTGATGCTGATCACGACCGAGGAGCGGTCGCGGCCCTTGAGTGCTTCATTGATCAGCATCTCGTTATGGCCCATGCCATAGAAGTCACCGCTGTCCAGCAGATTGATTCCGGCATAAAGCGCGGCGTGGATGGTCGCGATGCTCTCGCTGCGGTCGGCGGGGCCATAAAAGTCGGACATGCCCATGCAGCCGAGGCCGATGGCGGAGACTTCGGGACCTGTGATGCCAAGCCTTTGACGAATCATGAAATTACCTCCGCGGCCCAAACGCCGAGCCCAGCGCCGAGTTCGCGGCGCGAAGCACTAAGCGTGCCGTGCTTGGCAAGGGCTTCATGCCTTCTTTCGCAGCGCCCCGATCAGCCCTTCGATCTTCTGATCGAGCAGGTTGCCGAATTCGTTCAGCTCGGGTCGGCCAAGCGCTGCAAGAAACGAAGAGGGACGGTCGTAGCTGATGACGGCGCCGTCATTGCCTCTATCGAAAATGGCGACACGAAACGGCACATAGAAACTCGCGCGAACATCGATGGCGATGATCTTGTCGGCGATTACTGGATTGCCGATGAGATAGAGCAGGCAGCGCTTCATCTTGCCGGAGAGCGAAGTCACCACGCCCTGATTGGCGCTCGCGATAACCATGAGGCCATGCACCCCGCCGATCCGCTCGATCTCCTTCTCAACCTCGCCCCATGAAGCGCGGCGTTCCACCAGTGCTTTGGTGACGGCGGGATCGAGGTGGCCAAGCTCAGCTTCGAATGCGCTTACGAGCCTGTCGTAAGGGAGACTCATCGAGACGGTCACATGCTCAATGCCCGCCGTCGAGGACTGGAATGCATCTGAAAGCTTGCTGTTGCTCATCATGAACTCGCTTAGGCTTCGAGGCTGCGAAAGACCTCAATGCCTTATTTGGCCCTAATGGAGCCGAAGGTCGAGGCCATGCGACGTCCGAACTGTCACCGGTCTGCCGCGTGAGGTCCTGCCTTGGCCTTGCCGTACCGGGCTGATATCAACAAAAGAGTGGGGCTGCGAAATTGATGTTGCCTTGCAGGGGCATGTCGCCGCATGATTTTTGCGAGGGGTTCCTGAGTTGGCGAGCACTGTGACCATGGCCTCTAGGCAGAGTGGTTCCTCAGGAGGACTTCCCATGCTTGATGTGGTGGTCCTGATCGCCATGGCCGTGACCGCAGTCGCGTTTGCGGCCGGGCTCGTCGTCCATTCCGGCATCGCTTACATCCCGGCGCTGATCGCCGCCGCTGCCCTCTACATGGTGATGGCCTCATCCTACCTTCTGATCGCGCGCTCAACCAAATCGGCACCAATGACCGATCGTTTGAACGAGCTCGAAGAAGCCCTCGAGATCATTGATGCCGATCTGCAGCGCATCGACCGGGTCGAGGACGACGTGGCGAGGCTCGATCTTCTCAACGACCGCGTCGAGCGGCTAGACCAGGCTGTTGGCCAGGGCAGTCAGAGCGCGAGCGGTATCGGCCGCTATGAGCAGTTCGCCTCTGAGTTCGATGAGGTGCACGCTAAGATTGACGGCTTGCGCGCCGAGCTCGAAGGCGAGGTCAAGGGCCATCGCGACAAGATTGCCTACGACTTGCGGACGCTCGAGAGCGTGATCAAGCAGCTCTCACGCGAGGTAGCTGCGGCAACAGGCAGCTCGGCAGCCTTTGCGCCAGCGACAGCTCCGGCCCCCGCCGTTGCAGTTGCGGCTCCGATCCCTTCCCTTGCTGACGAGCTTGATGAGGCTGAGGATAGGGAGGCTGCTGTAGCCGAGGTCACGGAGACGCTGATTGTCGTAGAGGAAGAGCCGGTCCTCGACGAGCCTCTGGCGACCGCCACTCAAGCCGCAGTGAAAAAGGAGCCTGCCGAACGCAAGGCGTTAGAGACCTTCAGCGACGACGAGATGCTTGAGATTGTGGCGCAAGCGATCGAAGGCGGCCGCGTCGATCTTTACCTGCGCCCGACCGTAACACTGCCCGAACGGAGGCCGCGCTATTTCGAGGCGCTGACCCGTATCAGAACCAGGTCTGAGGAGCTGATCCAGCCCGCGGGCTATCTTTCGGTGGCCGAAAGCTCCGGCATGATTCCGCTGATCGACAATGTGCAGCTCGTGAAAAGCGTGCAGGCGTTGAGACGGCTCGGCCCGAATTCGAGGATCAAGGGATTTTTCTGCAACATCTCGGTTCGCACCCTTCTCGATCCTGAGTTCTTCCCCGAGCTTGTCGAATTCATGGAAGAGAATTCGGGCTTGAGCGAAAATCTGATCTTCGAGGTGAGCCAGCACGCGGTCCTCGGCCTCGATTCCGCGGAGCTCGGCTCGCTCGATACGTTAGGCGCGCTCGGCTACCGCTTTTCGCTCGATCATGTCAGCGACCTCGATGTCGATTTCGCCGGTCTTCGCGATCGGCACTTCCGCTTCGTCAAGGTCGACGCCAAGACCTTCCTCCACGATATGGAGATGAGGGGCAAAGGCCTGCGGGGCGCCGATATGAAGAGCTATCTCGACACCTTCGATCTCAAGTTGATCGTCGACAAGGTCGACGACGAGAGCATGGTTGCAAAGCTACTCGACTATGGCGTCGATCTCGCGCAAGGCGATCTGTTCGGCGAGGCAAAGCCGGTGAGTCCGGCTCTCCTGCGCGAGCTCGAAGAGGCCGGTGCGGCCTGAGCCGAGGGCGGGGATTCGTATCGCCTAATCCCAAAAGAACGAGCTATTCCTTGCGCATGCTGGGCGGCCACAAGGTCTCGGGGTGAAACCGCTGCAATTCGCGGATCTCGTCGCTTCCGCCATAAGGCATGGAGCGATAGGACCTGCCGGCATAATTCGGCGCGTAATAGTCCTCGACGTAAAGCGATCGGCGCTTTCCCCGGTTGGAGTAACCGGCCTCGTGAACCTCAAAGCCGGGGCTAGTCAGGCCAGAAGCGGTCGCCGTGGGGACGGCGTTAGCAGGACTCGTCAGCAGCGCGACACCGAAGCCAATTGCCGCAAGAAGTCAAGGTTTTGAAGGGGCTAGGCATGGATCCATCTCCTTAAGCCGTCCCCTCCTCGGCGCGCCTAATCTGGGGGGCAGCAGGAACGCGTGCAAGTCTGCCCGGATCACAAGGAAGCGATCTGGCCAGTCAGTGGCGCAACCCCCGAACTTGACCCTTAAGCTTCGAGTCTCTAACCGAGCGACATGACGCTGATCGCTCCCGCCATTCCCATCATCGGCTCCATCAAGGAGATCGGCTCGCGTTATCGCGCGTGGGTCGTGGACATTTGGGGCGTGATGCATAACGGGCACCGGGCTTTTCCCGGCGCCGTTGCCGCAGCACGAAGATTCCGCCAGCACGGCGCAATCCTCGTGCTTCTCTCCAATTCGCCGCGTCCCACGATTGGTGTTCAGGAGCAACTCCGCCGCCTCGGCGTTCCCGATGACGCCTATGATGCCACCGTCACCTCTGGTGACCTCACCCGCTACGAGCTTGGCAAACATGAAGGCGCAACCGTCTTTCATCTCGGGCCCGAGCGCGACTTGCCGATCTTCGACGGCATTCCCGTCAAGCTCGGCAGGTCCGAAGACGCCGAGCTTGTGGTCTGCTCAGGCCTATTCGACGATGAGACCGAAACTCCCGAAGACTATGAGGATCTCCTGCAGGAGCTTGCCTCGCGCAAGCTCGTAATGATCTGCGCCAATCCCGACCACCTCGTCGAACGCGGCGACAAGCTCGTTTACTGCGCCGGCGCTCTTGCCGCGATTTATGAGAAGCTGGGCGGCACCGTGCTTTATGCCGGTAAGCCGTACGCGCCAATCTATGCGCTCGCGCTCAAGATCATCTCGGATCTTGCCGGCCGGACCGTGACCAAGGACGAGGTCCTTGCCATCGGCGACGGCGTCAATACCGACATCGCCGGTGCAGCCGGGTTTGGGATCGACGCCGTATTTGTCGCGAGCGGGCTGCACGTGCCGGCCAATAGCGGCGGGGAAGCCGGACCCGAAACGCTCGACGAGCGGCATCTTGCCGAGTTGTTCGCCGATGCCAAGCGGCGCCCGCTCGGCGCCATGCGCGCGCTCGCCTGGTGAGACGAAACTCCCCAGTGGCGGCAATATTGCAGCGCAGCAAACGCTTCGTTATTTTGCCTCGAACAAGCAGGGATCAGGGAAAATCATATGACCAAGAACGGGAACGGCTCTAGCGGCCTCGGCCACGGCTACTATTTCGAGGATCTTACCGTTGGCATGGAAGCGAGCGTCTCCAAGAAGATCACCAACGAAGACGTCCTCGCCTTCGCCGACCTTTCAGGGGACGTCAACCCGGTTCATTTGAGCGACGATTTCGCCGCCGGCACGATCTTCAAGAGACGGATTGCTCACGGCTTCCTGACGGGAAGCTTGTTTTCAACTGTGCTTGGCACCAAGCTTCCCGGTCCCGGCTGCATCTATCTCTCGCAAAGCATGAAGTTCAAAGCGCCGGTCTATATTGGCGACGAAGTTGTTGCCACGCTCAAAATCACCGGACTCGATACCGAGAAGGCGCGCGCAACACTTGCTTGCGATTGCGCCGTCAACGGCAAAACGGTGCTAGAGGGCGAGGCGGTGATGATGGTCGATCGCCGCGCGCCCCGCCAATAGGCCGAGATCGAAGGATGGACGATGGACATTCTCCGCTTCTGGCGGAACGTGTCGCGCACGCTACAGGGCGCGGCTCTCGCCATCGGCAATTTCGATGGCGTCCATCGCGGCCATCAGGCCGTGCTCAGCGAAGCGATAAATATCGCTAAGCGGGAAGGTCGCCGCTCAGGCGCCGTTGTGTTTGACCCGCACCCCCGCGAGTTCTTTGCGCCTGACCAGCCCTTCTTCTACCTGACGCCGCTTCCCGTGAAGTTGGAGCTGTTGGAGGCTCTCGGCCTCGATCAGACTTTCGTCATACCGTTCGATCACGCGCTATCGTCGTTAAGCGCCGATGAATTTGCCACCGAGGTGATCGCAGCCGGACTCGGCGCAAGTCACGTGGTGGTCGGGCATGACTTCTCCTACGGCAAAGGCCGCACCGGCACGACCGAAGAGCTTGCGGCGTTGGGGCGGCAGCTCGGGTTCGGGGTCGACGTGGTTTCGCCGGTCGGCACCGAAGGCGGCATCTTCTCCTCGAGCAGTATTCGCGAGCATCTGCGCAAAGGGGAGGTGAGGGAGGCTGCCGACGAGCTTGGTTATTGGTGGCGCGCGCGAGGGCGCGTGAGCCAAGGGGCGGGGCGCGGCAAGGGGCTCGGTTTTCCTACGCTCAATTTTCCGCTCGCCCCAGGGCAGGACGTGCGCCACGGCATCTACGCCATGCGCATCCACCATGACGGCGGACGTTCGCATGCTGCTGGATATGTGGGCGCGCGCCCGACCTTCGGCGAAGACCGGCCCGTGCTCGAGGCCTATCTCCTCGATTTTTCCGGGAATCTTTACGGCAAGGAGGTGGAGGCTGAGTTCATCGGCTTCCTCCGCCCCGACCAGGTTTTCGCCTCGCCTGAGGCGCTCGCCGCGCAGATGCGGAAAGACACCGAAGAGGCGCGCGCAGCGCTGGAGAGTATCGATGCCGACGATCCGATGCGCCGCTTTCCGCTCGGCCGGACTTTCGCCCGAACGAGCGAAGCTATTTGATCTCGAACGGCAAGTCGGCGCTCGCCGTCTTGCCATTGTTCGCGTCGTGCACAGTGAGCCCGAGCACATAGGGACCAGCCGGAGCGCCGGTCAGATTGATCGTGACGTGGGCCATGTAGTCTATGGGCTCCTCGCGCGCTGCGAGGGAGAACTCTCCGAAAGCCTTCTGTCCGCCGAGCACCTGCCCGTCAGGTGATCTCACCTCAAAATCGACCACGAGCTTTGACGAAACCTTATCGCCGTTCTGTTGCCAAGCGATGCCGATCGGCTCGGTATAGACGATAAGCGGCTCGCCGGGCTTGAATACGTTGTTGGGACGTGGATCGTAGATGGCAAAGCCCCCCGGTGCCTCAGTCACGAACAGGATGCGCCGGAAGCCGAGAGGCGCGTTCTTCAACGCTGCGATGGTCGCCGCCCTGGCATTGTCGATGGCGGCGATGGACGGGTCTGGAGAGGCCGGCTCTGCGAGACCGGCAGATGACACAAGCAGCAATCCCAATGCAAGATAGATTGACCGCACCATGTTTCGTTCCCCCTAAGACTGAACCTGGTGGGACATTTTAGCAGCCGGACTGGACGACGGCGACCGAGGGGAGTGATTGTCCCGCAGGAAGGGCACTGGAATGTCTGAAGCTCGGTTGCTAGAACGCCGCGGGGTGACCGGCTGGCAAGCGGCGGAAAGCAAGATTGATGGCAAGACAATCAAAGAGCGGCAAGGCAGCCGCCAAATCGGCGCGGGCCGGCAAGAGCGCGCGTAAGAGAAAGACTACGACGGCAGCAAAGCCCAAACCCCGCACGGCCGTGAAGGCAAAGCGTTCCGCGAAGAAGAAGTTAGCAAAAGCCAACCCAAGGTCCAAGGGCTCAACCAAGGCAAAAACTGCGCAACGTGCGGCAAAGCCGCATTCGGCCACGAGGGCCAAAGCGAAGGCCAAACCCAGAGTTTTGCGCGCATCGGCGAAGCCGCGTGATGCACACCGCCCCCAGTCGCTAATGGCCCGCCTTGAAGCGCAAGCCCTCAAGGTGCAGACCGGCCGCGACTGGAGCGCGACTCTGTTCCTGCCCAAGACGGACTTTCCGATGAAGGCGGGCCTTCCTGAGCGGGAGCCCGAGCTTTTGAAGCGCTGGGGCGAGATACGGCTCTACGACCGCTTGCGCGAGGAGGCGATGGGTCGGCCGAAATTCATCCTCCATGACGGGCCGCCTTACGCCAACGGCAACATCCACATCGGCACCGGGCTGAATAAGATCCTCAAAGACGTGATCAATCGCAGCCAGGCGATGATGGGCAAAGATGCGAACTACGTGCCCGGTTGGGACTGTCATGGCCTTCCCATTGAGTGGAAGGTCGAGGAGGAGAATTACCGCGCCAAGGGCAAGGCCAAGCCCGACCTCTCGGATTCCGCCGCAATGATCGCCTTCCGTGCCGAGTGCCGCGCTTATGCCGAGCATTGGCTCAACGTGCAGCGCGAGGAGTTCAAGCGGCTCGGAGTGGAGGGAGACTGGGAGCACCCTTACACCACGATGAGCTTCGATGCCGAGGCCACGATCGGCCACGAGTTGATGAAGTTCGCCATGAATGGGCTGCTTTATCGCGGCTCTAAGCCAGTGATGTGGTCAGTGGTGGAGCGCACTGCTCTCGCCGAGGCCGAGGTCGAATATGCCGAGATCGAAAGCCCGGCGATCTGGGTGAAATTTCCAGTGGAGCGCTATGCGGGCGCCTCGCACGACATCGGCCCCGACAACGACGAGGTCCTGATCCCCGACGCGCTTCAAAAGGCCTCGATCGTGATCTGGACTACGACGCCATGGACCGTTCCTGGCAACCGCGCCGTCGCCTTTTCACGATCCATCGACTACGGCCTCTACGAAGTGACGCATGCGCCTGATGAGAACTGGGCGAAGACCGGTGATAGGCTAATCCTTGCCGACAAGCTCGCCGACGAGGTGTTCAAGGCTGCGCGCGTCGACGGCTGGAAACGGCTCGGACATGTGTCGTGGTCAATTCTCGACGGCATCACCTTGGCGCACCCCCTTCGCGGCAAAGGTTATGACTTCGACGTGCCCCTGCTCGCAGGCGAGCATGTCACCGAGGACGCCGGCACGGGTTTCGTGCACACGGCTCCCGGCCATGGCACCGAGGATTTCGAGATCTGGGAGGAGAACCGCGCGGCGCTGGAAGCCCGCGGCATCGACACCACGATTCCGTTCACGGTGGACGAGGCTGGCTTCTTCACCAAGGAGGCCACTGGTTTCGAAGGAGCCCGCGTCATCGACGACAAGGGCAAGTTCGGCGACGCCAATCACGCAGTGATCGCCGAACTCGTCCAAGCGGGCGCCCTGATCGCGCGGGCACGCCATAGGCATGATTATCCGCATTCCTGGCGGTCCAAGAAGCCGGTCATCTTTCGTGCCACACCGCAATGGTTCATCGCCATCGACAAGGCCATCGAGGCGAGGAGCACGCTACGTGCGCGCGCGCTTAAAGCGATCTCGGATACGCGTTGGGTTCCGTCGCAGGGCGAGAATCGCATCAAAGGCATGGTCGAGACGCGGCCCGACTGGGTGGTGTCGCGCCAACGCGCCTGGGGCGTGTCGATTACCGTGTTCGTGCACAAGGAAACCGGTGAGGTCATCCCGCGTGCCGGATTCAGTGCGTCTGGCGAGCTGATCGAGAGAATCGTCGAGGCGTTCCGCATAGAGGGCGCCGACGCCTGGTTCAAAGAGGGCGCGCGCGAGCGCTTTCTCGAGGGCATCGTGGATGATCCAGCCGACTGGCAGAAAGTCGACGATATTCTCGACGTCTGGTTCGACTCAGGTTCGACCCATGCCTTCGTTCTGGAAGAGCGCGCCGACTTCAAATGGCCGGCCGATCTCTATCTCGAAGGCTCGGACCAGCATCGCGGCTGGTTCCAGTCGTCTTTGCTTGAGGCTTGCGGCACGCGCGGCCGTGCGCCCTACGAAGCGGTGGTGACTCACGGCTTCGTCGTCGGCGAGGACGGTCGCAAGATGTCGAAGTCGCTTGGCAACGTCGTGGCGCCACAGGACGTCATCCGCCAGTCTGGCGCCGAGATTTTGCGGCTCTGGGCGATGAGCTCGGACTATGCCGAGGACCTGCGCATCGGGCCAGAGATCATCAAGGCCAATGTCGAGTCCTATCGCAAGCTCCGTAACACACTCCGATTCCTGCTTGGCAATCTTGCCCACTACCACCCAGGCCTCGCAGTACCTTACGCCGAGATGCCTGGGCTAGAGCGCTACATGCTAGCTCGCCTTGCTGAGCTCGACGAGGTGGTGCGCTCGGGCTACGACGAGTTCGACTTCAAGCGCGTCTTTCACGCGCTGCTCAATTTCAGCGTGAACGATCTATCGGCGTTCTATTTCGATGTCCGCAAGGACGCGCTCTATTGCGAGCCATATGACAGCATCAAGCGACGCGCGGCGCTCACCGTGCTCGATCTGATCTTCTCGGCGCTTACCGCCTGGCTCGCGCCGATGCTCGCCTTCACGATGGAAGAGGCATGGATCAACCGCTTTCCCGGCGACAGCAGCTCGGTGCATCTCCGTCAGTTCCCCGAGATTCCCCCTTGGTGGCGCAAAGAAGCTTTGGCCGAGAAATGGCGCAAGGTGCGGCAGATCCGCCGCGTGGTGACCGGAGCGCTCGAGATCGAGCGCAAAGAGGGACGCATCGGCTCGAGCCTCGAAGCAGCGCCGAAAGTCTATATTGACGACAAGAATCTGCGCGCCGCTCTGCGTGGCGTGGATCTTGCCGAGATCGCCATCACGAGCGGAGCGAGGCGACTGATCGGCGAAGGTCCTGAGGATGCTTTCCGCCTCCCCGATGTGCCGGGCGTCGCCGTGGTGTTCGAGCGCGCCAAAGGCAGGAAATGCGCGCGCTCCTGGAAGATCCTGCCCGAGGTCGGCTCGGACCCCGAGTTCCCGGAGCTCTCCCCACGTGACGCCGAAGCCGTGCGCCAGTTCGATGCGCGCCAGGCCCAAGCCGCCGAGTAGCCGATGCCCGCCAGCCGGACTCTGCTATGGGGGCCGTTGTCGCCGCTCGGGCTCGGCGTTGCAGCGCTGACCGCCGCTGTCGATCAGGCGCACAAGGCGTGGATGTTTTACGTGTTTGATATCGGCGCCAGGAGCCCGGTCAGGGTCGCGCCGTTTTTCGACCTCGTGCTCGTGTGGAACCAGGGCATCAGCTACGGGCTCTTGCCCCAGCAAGGCGCGCTCGGCCGTTTCGCGCTGATCCTGTTCGCTATTGCTGCAAGCCTTGCACTTGCCGTCTGGCTCGCTCGCCAGACCTCGAAGCTCGCGGCGGCATCGATCGGGCTGATCATCGGTGGCGCCATTGGTAATGCCATCGACCGCGTCGTTTACGGCGCGGTGGCCGATTTCTTCTCGTTCCACGCCTTCGGGTTTGCGTGGTACGTATTCAATATCGCCGATACAGCCATTGTTGCCGGGGTGCTGGGACTTCTGTATGAGTCCCTGTTCAGGGGTCACAAAAAGGCCGGAAACCCTTCTAAGATGTAGGAAAACGGCATTTCCGGATCCTCGAGGGGGAACATTGGGGCGCGTCAAATCCATAACCGGTCCTCGCCGCGCCTTGGGCTTTGCCATAGCAGCAGTCTCGACGCTTGCGCTCGGCGGCTGCGGCGGCATCGAGTTCCAAGGCAGAGTGTTCGACTATATGGGCCTCTCCGGCGACCGCCAGCAGGCAGACGTGCGCATGAGCGAGCGGCCGCCACTCCTGCTTCCGCCGAATACCAAGACCCTGCCTCCGCCCGGATCGGGTGTTGCCGTTGCCACGGCGCGCGCCGACTGGCCGACCAATCCAGAAGTCGTGTCTAAGGATATAGCCGCGGCCAAGAAGGCTGAGGAGGCGAAGAAAGCGGCTGCAGCCGACCCGGGAAATCCTTATGCCGGCAAGCCAACGCTGTTCGACAAGATCTATGACAAAATCGGGAAGTCGAAAACTGACGAGCCGCCTGTCGCCGATGTTCCGGAGCCCGACCCGTCCGATAAGAGACCTGAGGACAGCACTGTGGCCGCTGCGAAACCGAAGCCGCTCGCGCCGCGCGTCCCGGAGGAGATTACGCCGGCGCCGGCAGAGGATCCGTTCCATCCCTCCGCGCCTGACAGCTACAAGGGCGTATCGTCCGGCAGCGATGCCTCGCAATATTGAGCGACGCTGCCTTAGGCGCCGGCCGGACAATTCGCTTGAAAATCTCAGACCAAGGCCTGAAATGTGAGGCAATCAGGCCCGGCATCTTGTTTGGTGCGATTTTCCCGGCCTAGCCCTGTCTCACTTTCGGCCTCGCTCTATGGTGATGTGGATGCTCGATCAACTCATGGCCGCGCTCGATCCGAGAGCGGGACTCCTGCTTGCCTGTGCAAGTCTTGCCTCGGTTGCGGTCGCCGCTGCGGTTGAAGGCGCCTATGCGTCGGACCGGGCCAGCGAGTTCAAACTCGCCAATGGGCTCACCGTCGTGGTTATTCCCGATCATCGCGCGCCGGTGGTCACTCAGATGGTATGGTACAAGGTCGGCGCCGCCGACGAGCCGCCGGGCTCCTCGGGCATTGCGCACTTCCTCGAGCATCTGATGTTCAAAGGCACCGACAAGATCCCGACCGGCGCCTTCTCCAAGATCGTGGCCAAGAACGGCGGCGAGGACAACGCCTTCACCAATCACGATGTCACCGCCTATTTCCAGCGCGTGGCCAAGGACCGCCTTCCGTTGGTGATGTCGATGGAAGCCGACCGCATGGAGAATCTGCGGCTGACCGAAGAAGACGTGGCGACCGAGCGCGATGTCATTCTCGAAGAACGTCGCTCGCGCGTCGACAACGATCCGGGCTCGATTCTGCAAGAGCAGATGATGGCGGCGCTCTACGAGAACCACCCTTACGGGATTCCCATCATCGGCTGGAGTCACGAGATCGCGGCGCTGAACCGCGAGGACGCGCTTTCTTACTACAAGCGCTTCTACGCGCCGAACAATGCGATCCTGATCGTCGCCGGCGATGTCGAACCGCAAGAGGTGAGGAACCTCGCCGAGGAGAATTTCGGCAAGCTCAAGCCGAACCCGTCGCTCAACGGCCGCCATCGACCGCAGGAGCCCGAGCACTACACGGCGGTTAATGTAACGCTCGCCGACCCGCGCGCAGGACGGACAACCGTGCAGCGCTTCTATCTCTCTCCGAGCTACTCTTCCGCCAAGCCCGGCGAAGCCGAGGCGCTCGATCTCTTGATGCGGGTGGCTGCCTCGGGCTCGGTCAGCAAGCTCTATAAGCGGCTCGTCATCGAGGAGAAGAAGGCCGCGAGCGCCGGCGGCTGGTACTCGGATTCAGGTCTCGATTCCGGCAGGCTCGGATTCTATGCGATTGCCGCCGAGAAGGTCTCGGCCGAAGAACTGGAGAAGGCCATCGACGGCGTGATCGCCGATCTGCGCGAGAACGGTGTGACGCAGGCTGAGCTCGACCGGGCGCGCGCGTCCTATATTGCCGAGTTTGTTTATACCTCGGACAGCCAATCGCGCATGGCTCGCCATTATGGCTGGAGGCTCGCCACCGGGATGACAATCGAGGACGTCGAGGCCTGGCCTGAGCGGCTGAAGCAGGTGACGGTCGATGACGTGAAGGGCGTGGCCCGAAAATACCTCGTCGACAAGAATTCCGTCACCGGCTATCTGCTGCCCGCCCCTGAAAACACGAGCAGCGTTGGTGGGAAGCCGGTGCAGGCGTCAGGTAAAGGTGGATCGTAGCCGAACATGGCGCTGTGTTTCCGGCTCCCGCCCTTTCTGTTGCGGCAAGCCTTGATGTTAGGCGCTGCAACCCTATTCCTATCCGCGGCTCAGGCCGCTGAGGTTGACGGCATGAAAATTCAACGCGTCGTAAGCCCCGGCGGCATCGAAGCCTGGCTCGTTGAGGGCCATACCAATCCCCTGATCGCCATTCGTTTTGCCTTCCGCGGCGGCGCGAGCCAGGACGATGCAGGCAAGGAAGGACTTGCCTATTTCGTTACGGCGATGATGGACGAAGGAGCCGGCGATCTCAACGCGATCGCGTTCCAGGAGCGCGCGCAGGAGCTTGCCATGCGCATGGACTTCGACGCCGGGCGCGATGTCATGCTCGGCAATGTCCAGACGCTCACGGCGAACAAGGACGAAGTGTTCGATTTGGTGCGGCTTGCCATGACCAAGCCGCGTTTCGATGAGGATGCCGTCGATCGCGTCCGTGCCCAGATTTTCGCCGGCCTCAAATTCGACGAGAACGATCCGGAGACGGTCGCCTCGCTCGCCTGGGACCGTCTCGCTTTCCAGAACCATCCGTATGGACGGCCGATCAAGGGCACCATGCAGTCGATCGCCGGCATCACGCGCGAGGACCTTAAGACCTACGTCAACCGCGTGTTCGCACGCGACAAGCTGGTGATTTCGGTGGTTGGCGACATTGACGCCGAGACTCTCGGCAAGGCGCTCGATCAACTGTTCGGCGACTTACCGCTTCATTCGGAGCTTGCATCTGTGGCCGATGCCAATCCGCCGCTCGGGCCGACGCGTGAGATCATCGAGATGGACATCCCACAATCTGTGGCGCAGTTCGGCCATCGCGGTATTCCGCGCAAGGACGACGATTTCATCCCCGCCTATGTGCTGAATTACATCATCGGCGGCGGCGGATTCTCCTCGCGGCTCATGGAGGAGGTGCGCGAGAAGCGCGGGCTTGCCTATTCGGTCTACTCGAACCTCTACCCCTATCAACATGGTCCCATATTCGTGGGCAGTGTGGCGACCAAGAACGAGGCCGTTGGCCAATCGCTCGACGTCATTGAGAACGAGCTGAAGTGTCTCGCCGATCAAGGTCCCACCGCCGAGGAGCTCGAGAATGCTAAGAGCTATCTCACCGGAGCCTATGCGCTCAGGTTCGAGTCTTCGTCGAGCATCGCCAATCAGCTGCTGTGGATCCAAATCGAGGAACTCGGCATCGATTATGTGAACCAGCGCAACAAACTCGTCGAGGCAGTGACGCTCGACGACATCAAACGCGTGGCGAAACGCTTGATCGAAGCCGACCGCCTGATCACCACGATCGTTGGGAAGCCAACCGCGACGAAGGCTGCCGGCGCGCCGGGTTAAATTGTCGGTTCAAGCGTAAGACAACTGTCGTGGCCCGGGCTTGTCCCGGCCATCCGCGATTTTTGTCCGCTGCAAGTCCACAAATCGTGGGTGCCCGGCACAAGGCCGGGCATGACGAGTTAAAAGAGGGACGTAATCACTTCTAGGGACATCACATGACGTTGTCGCAATCCGTTGAAGGCTGCCTCGAATCGACCATTGGCGGCGCAGGGCTGCCTCAAACCCTCCTCGATAAAAATCTGGCAAAGCTCGAGCCGCGACTTGAGTCTCTGCGCGAGGCCTACGCCAAGGAGACCTTTCCTCTGTTGCGCGTGCCCGAATGGCGCGACGACATCACGGCGGCGCGCGAGGCATTCCAGAGGCTCAGCAAAGGCGCCCGCACCGTCGTATTTTTCGGTACCGGAGGATCAAGCCTCGGTGGCCAGACGCTTGCCCAGCTTGGCGGCTGGGCCATTCCCGGCGACGACAAGCATGGCAGCGAGGAACGCCCGCGCACGCGCTTCTACGACAATCTGGATGCGCGGACCCTCGACCTTGCACTTTCGGGTCTCGATCTAAAGTCAACGCGTTTCGTGGTGATCTCGAAGTCCGGCGGTACGCCCGAGACTTTGGTGCAGATCATCGCGACAATCGAGTCAGTGCGCGCCGCGGGGCTGGAAGATCGCATTCCGGACCTGTTTCTTGCCGTGACCGAGCCCAAAGCCCCAGGTGTGAAGAACGGCTTGCGCGCGCTCTGCGAGGAATTCGCAATTCCCACTCTCGACCATGACCCTGGCATTGGGGGCCGCTTCTCTGGCCTGACCAATGTCGGCTTACTGCCGGCTCTTGCCCGCGGCCTCGATGTGGTGGCGTTACGCGAAGGCGCGCAAAGCGTCATCGACGCGACGCTCAAGGCCAAGAGCGCTGCGGATTTTGCTCCGGCAATAGGCGCCGCGGTCGTCATCGGCCTTGCCAAGGAGCGCGGCGTCCGCGCCACGGTGATGCTGCCTTACTCCGACCGCCTGTCTCGTTTCGCCGCCTGGTATGTGCAGCTTTGGGGTGAAAGCCTCGGCAAGCAAGGCGAAGGGACAACGCCGGTCGGAGCGCTAGGGCCAGTGGATCAACACAGTCAGCTTCAGCTCTATCTCGACGGCGCGCCGCAGCATCTCATCACCGTCATCCGCGAGAACTGCGAGGGCCGAGGCCCGCGCATTGCATCGGACCTCGCCAAGCTCGCCGGCGCCGACTATCTCGCTGACCGCGCTGCTGGCGATCTCGTTGCGGCGCAGCAGCGCGCGATTCCCGAAGCGCTAGCCAATGCAGGCCGGCCGGTGCGCACCATCGATCTCGAGACACTCGACGAGCGGGCGCTGGGTGCTCTCATGATGCATTTCATGCTCGAGACCATCCTTTCCGCGCATCTTCTTGGCGTCGACCCGTTCGACCAGCCGGCGGTAGAATCGGGTAAAATCCTGACTCGCCGGTATCTCGCCGGCGAACCGGCAGAGGCCACGAATGCCCGTAAGACAGCTGCCGCCGGATCTCGTCAATCGCATCGCGGCCGGTGAGGTCGTCGAGCGGCCTGCAAGCGTCGTCAAGGAGCTGATCGAGAACGCGATCGACGCTGGCGCGCGCCGCATCGACATCCTCACCTCTGCCGGCGGACTTGGGCTGATCCGCGTCGCCGATGACGGCGCGGGCATGGCGCCTGAGGATCTTTCCCTTGCGGTCGAGCGGCACGCGACCTCGAAGCTCGCTGACGACGATCTCTCGCACATCGTGACACTCGGCTTCCGTGGCGAGGCGTTGCCCTCGATCGGTGCCGTTGCGCGGCTCTCGATCCAAAGCCGCTCCGCCGGGGCGGGCGAAGCCTTCGCGATCGAAGTGGATGCCGGCCGCAAATCTCCGCTCAAGCCTACCGCGCTTGCCTCCGGCACCAGGGTCGAGGTGCGCGATCTCTTTTATGCGACACCGGCGCGGCTCAAATTCATGAAATCGGAGCGGGTCGAGATCGCCGCCATTGCCGATATGGTGAAGCGGTTTGTGCTCGCTCATCCCGAGATCGCTTTCAGTCTTATGACCGGCGAGCGCACCACGTTGCGGCTCGAGGCCTGCCCGCCAGGTCTGATCGACCACGGCCTGTCGCGCCTCGGACGCATCCTCGGCGAGGATTTTGTCAAGGATGCGCTTCCGGTGCGTGCGTCGCGTGGCTCCATCTCTGTCGAGGGTTTTGCCGGGCTGCCCACGCTGCACCGGCCAAACAGCCTTCAGCTTTATCTCATCGTCAATGGCCGCCCGGTGCGGGACAAGCTGCTCGCCGGCACGGTGCGCGCCGCCTATGGCGACCTCGTGCCCAATGGCCGCCATCCGATGCTCGCACTGTTCCTCACCATGCCTCCCGAAGAGGTGGACGTTAACGTGCATCCGGCCAAGACCGAGCTCAGATTCCGCGATCCTAATGCCGTGCGCTCGCTGCTCATCGGCGCGCTGAGGGACGCCCTTGGGCAGGCGGGTCATCGCGCTACGGCCTCTCTCTCGCAAGCCGCGCTGGAGCGAATAACGCAGCCCAATCGATCCATGCCAGACCAAGTCGTTCGCGATCACCATGCCCCAGCCGGCGCACGGAGCTTCGGTTTTGCTGAGCGAGCGCAGGCGCCGCTCGCAACTCTCGCCGAGCCTAGCGGCGACACGCGCGGCAATTCCGCACCCGACGAAGCGGTGGGCGCGGACTATCCGCTCGGCGCAGCGCGGGCCCAGCTTCAGGACACCTTCATCATCGCCGAGACCGAAGATGCGCTCGTCATCGTCGATCAGCACGCCGCGCATGAGCGGCTCGTGTATGAGCGGCTGAAGCGCAGCCTGGCCAATGGTGGCATTTCGCGCCAACTTCTTCTCATCCCCGAAGTGGTCGAGCTCGATAGCGAAGCTGCCTCGCTTCTTGCCGGCGCAGCATCAGAGCTGGAGCGCTTGGGCCTGGTCATCGAAGCGTTCGGCGCGTCCGCCCTCCTGGTGCGGGAAGTGCCCGGCCTGCTCGGCACCTGCAACGTCAAAGGGCTGCTTTCCGACCTCGCCGACACGCTCGCCGAAGATGAGGATGCCGGAGAAAACCGCCTGCTTGCCGAGCGCCTTGACCATGTGCTCTCGACCATGGCCTGCCACGGGAGCGTGCGGGCGGGACGGCGGCTCTCGCCGGAGGAGATGAACGCGCTACTGCGCGACATGGAGAAGACGCCCTTCACCGGCCAGTGCAATCACGGCCGCCCCACCTATATCGAGCTCAAGCTCGCCGATATCGAGAAGCTGTTCCAGCGCCGCTGATGCGGCGCGAGCTTGACTCAGGCTGGAGCTCGCGTGGACTGCTCCACCCTCTCGCTGCCGCGGTGTCGCGCGACGCACGCAGCAAGCGCCGCGATCGCGTCGCGTGTGCCGGTCAGCTTGAAGCTGAACTTGGCTCCATCTGCGACGATGGTGAGCACCTTGCCATGGCGGAGCGCATCCAGCACGGGATTGGTGTTTTCGAGCGGGATGAGGATGCCGTGCGCATCGATAACCTTGGCAATTGCACGCATCGGCTTGCGTGCATCTATCAGCAGAGACACGGGCACGGTCGTTCCGACTTCGAAGCCGCGTCTTTCGTCGGCGAGCACGAGCCCCCAGTCGAAGTCCTTAGAGATGACAAAGCCGAGCAGAACGCCGCTCTTGGACTGCGCCATCATGGTGCAATCGCTGAACTTCCCGTCGCCGTCGTAATTAGCTTTGCCGTGCCACACGCCGGAAGTGAAGCTGCCCTTGTCGGGGCTTCCCGCGGACAGCACGGCCACGACAAACGGTACGAAGAGCAAGGCTCTCATCGTCATGGCAGGGTCCCCGCATTGCCGGCTTTAAGCATTTAAGCACGAAGCGGAGCCGCGCGGGTTAAGGGCGGAAATCGCTTTTGTTTCCGATCCTTGCGATCGCGATCTGCGTGTCGCCATAACGTCGCCGATCGATCTCATGAAAGCCAGCGGGCCAGGCGATGTCGACATCGGCCCGCTCTTCCAAGACGGCGACCGCTCCTTGGCGAGCCCACCCCCGATCAACCGCCTCGCCAAGCGCGCGTTCTCCGAGGCCCTTGCCGTAAGGCGGGTCGCAGAAGATGAGCTGGAAGGGCTGAAGCGTGCCGGCCTCGCCGAGCCTCGTCGCGTCGCGGCGCCAGATCTTGGTGACGCCGGTGAGTCCAAGCGCTTCCACATTCCGCCTGATCGCCGCGCGGGCTGCGGCGTTCTCTTCGATGAACACGGCATAGCGTGCGCCGCGAGACAAAGCCTCAAGTCCAAGCGCGCCGGAGCCGGCGAACAGGTCAAGCACGCGCGCGCTTTCAAAGTCGAATTCTGGCGCTCCATGCTGAAGCACGTTGAACAAAGCCTGACGCACGCGATCCGAAGTTGGGCGCGTGGCGACTCCCTTGGGCGCCTCAATGCTGGCGCCTCTAAACTTGCCGGCGACGATGCGCATCAGGCTTTCAACCCGAATTCGCGCGCGAGCTTCGGGCCAAGCTGATCAGCGAGCACGCGCCGCTTCACCTCCTCGAGCGCGCCCTCAGCGAGATCGCCGAGCGCGAACGGTCCGAAGGAGATGCGGATCAGGCGATTGACGGTAAGACCGAGATGCTCGGCGAGGCGCTTCACCTCGCGGTTCTTGCCTTCGCGCAGGCTGAGCATGAGCCAGAGGTTTGACCCCTGTTCGCGGTCGATGCGCGCCTCGACCGGCCCGTATTTCACGCCGTCGATAGTGACACCGCTGCGCAAGCCGTGCAGCGCCTCTTCGGTCACGCGCCCATGCGCCCGCACGCGGTAGCGCCTCAGCCAGCCGGTGCTCGGCAGCTCGAGATGGCGCGCCAGCGCGCCATCGGTGGTGAGCAAGAGGAGACCCTCGGTGTTTATGTCGAGCCGGCCGACCGAGACCACGCGCGGCAGGCTTGGCGGCAGAGCGTCGAACACCGTACGCCTTCCTTGCGGGTCCTTGTGACTGGTGATTAGCCCGCGCGGCTTGTGATAGCGCCACAGCCGCGGCGCCCGGGAGGCGGGGATTGGCTCGCCGTCCACCATGATCTTGTCGCCCGGCGAGACCACATGGGCCGGCGTGGTCAGCACCTTGCCGTTGACCGAGACGCGGCCCGCGGCGATCCAAGCTTCGGCGTCACGGCGCGAGCAAAGCCCGGCATGGGCCATCGCCTTGGCGATGCGCATCGGCTCCTGGGGCCGGGGTGGGGGTGGTCGTCGCGCGGCTAACCTCTGGTCGCTCCGCACCGCTTGACGCTCGCCTCTCTTCCCGCGCACCTTGCCTTCCATGATAACGAAGCTCGCAGAGGCGGGGCCAAGCCGCAAGGCCGTGCGGCCGATGGAGCTTGCGCTCGCCGAGGCTGAGCAAGCCCGCGATCTCGGCGAGGTGCCGATTGGTGCGGTGATCATAAGCCCCGCCGGCGAGGTTCTGGCTAGCGCCGCCAACCGCACGCTCACCCTGCGCGATCCCACGGCGCATGCAGAACTTCTTGCCATCCGCGCTGCGGCGACCAAGCTCGGCTCGGAGCGGCTCGTGAACTGCGACCTCTACGTTACGCTCGAGCCCTGCGCCATGTGCGCCGCGGCCATCTCATTCGCCCGGATTCGCCGGCTCTATTTCGGTGCTGCCGATCCTAAGGGCGGCGCGGTCGAGCACGGCCCCCGGTTTTTTCAGCATCCGACTTGTCACCACGCGCCGGAGGTGATCGCTGGCTTAGGCGAAACGCGCGCGGCGGCGCTGCTCAAGGACTTCTTCGCCGCGCGGCGCTAGAAGCCTGAGCGCGGCGTCCAGTAGCGCATGCTTGGCGGATAATTCGCCTCTGGATATTTCCGCTGCAGCGCCTGGATCTCGTAGTCGCCCTTCTCGTAGGGCACGAAGCCGAAATAGAAGCTGTAACCGCCGGGCCGGCCTGGGCTGTAGTAGTACGGGTAGATCGGAGGACGCCCACGCCTGAAGAATTGTGCTTGTTCGAGGACTGTCGCGCCACTTGTGGGATCGCTCAGAAAACCTGGTGCGGCTGCCGCGGGCTCAGCGTTGCTCACAAACCAAATGCCGAGCAAGAGCACGGCTGCCAAGGCGGCAGCACGGGCCAAAGCACTGGCGCCGTCGAATAGATTTGGCATCAGCATCTCCGATCTTTCGTCAGGGTAGCCGCAGCCGCGCGTCCGCGCAATGACCGGCCAGAAAAAGGTGGCGGAAAAGGCGCGTCTTTGCCGATCATGCGCGACATGACCTTGTCTCCTCTGGCCATCCAGCTCGGGATCGCCGCCATCCTCGTTCTTTCCATCGCCGTGTCGACGCTGAGCTTTGCGCTCACATCGCGCAAGGCTGGCGCCGCGCCGACGATTCGAGCGACCTCGCGGAAGCTCAAGCCGGGCTGGTACCAGCTTCAGATCGTCGTCACCAATCGGGCGCCCTATGGTGTCGTCGTTGACGAACTCAGGCGAGTGCGGCCGCGAGCGGCGCGGCTGATGGCGCCGATCCAGCAGGTCAGCACGCGCGAAGGCGACTTCCAGGTATGGTCCGATCCAACGACCGACAAAGCGCGGATCGGAATTCCGCTCGATATCGCTCTTGCGCCGAATGATGGCGGCGGCCGCGTCTTGCCCGCCAAGGGCGTGCAGCTGACGGCCTGGTTGTTCCTTCCCGCTGGCGCCGATCCTTCCGAGCTTGTGCTCGAGCTTACGCTCGTCGACGGCAGCGATCACCTGCGCGCTTATCGTTTCTCTGTCGCGCCCAATCCGGAAAATGTCTCCAAGCATGACGACGCCACTCGCCGGGCATGAACCCGCGAGGCGTGAAAGGGGATGGCGCACCGAAAAGCGCAAACCTAAGGTTCCGCGATCTCTCGCGAGACCACGGCGGGCACTCTCGGCGCGCCAATCGCGGACGTCTTGTCGGCACCGGGCCCTGCTTTTCGTTGCCGGACAAACCGGTCGATCAGCTAGCTCCTAGCAGGACCTCGTAGTGGGTCCGGAGGGAGTCCCGGCAACCGCCCGAGAGCTAGACTATGCGTCAGCCGGCCCGCAGGCGCCGCACCTCGTCCCGCTTCATGAACGCCTCATGATGCGCCCTTCAAGTGGACGAGGCGAGCGCAGCATAAAGGATGCTGGAAACCCGGGGATAACCGTCTTTGCTGAGGGGGGACTTGGAACATGGCTTGGGACACGTTGGGGTAGTCTGCAAGAGCAGGACGTGTACTATTACGTGAGACATCAGTATAAAGATCAAGCGCGTGCGACCTGGGGAGAGGACGTCCTGGGGTTACTTCAGGGCGGAAGTGGAAAAAAGCAGGGCGTTGAGAGCCGACCAGCCTCTCCCAACGCTTCACTGCTGTTTGGACGCGTGGTCACGATGAACTCCGCGCGCGACGTCATTGATGACGGTGTCGTCGGCATTAGCGGTGACACGATCATTCATGTCGGAACCCGCGGCGATAAAGTGCCAACCGAGCTGGCTGGTGCCCCGCAGGTAGAAACGTCGGGCACTCTCTATCCCGGTTTGATCGAGCTCCACAATCACCCCGCCTACAATGAAATTCCTCTATGGGACCCGCCGCAAAAATACACCAACCGCAAACAGTGGCGAGCCGCCAGCGATTACGCGCGTAAGATCAAGACCCCCGCGGCGATCCCCGGCAATAATACCGACACTGATTACCCCAGGGCGATCGCGAGATTCGTCGAATGTAAAGCCCTCTTTGGCGGGACCACGACGTTCGCCGGGTTAGCCGCGAAGGACGGACACAACTATGTCGGCCTCGTACGCAATATCGAGTTCCCGGATCGGGCAACTTGGCCGGTTGCCATTGGGCACATAAACGATTTTGAATCAGTAAAAGAGGCCGAGCAAGAACTCGGGCCCATTCTCAACGACCCGAGTAAGAGGTCGGCGCCGCCAAAGAAGCGTTCGCGCCCGCAACTATCAGTCGAGGCGACGTCGATCCGATGGAGCTTGAACCCTTACGGCAGTCGACGACAGTCAGTTCATCCCGCGATTAAAAGCGAGCCGTAACCTTACTGTCTGGTTGAAGGC